>Ga0208299_1001510_pt1 | contig 17247 bp, 8 predicted proteins | sample 15_taG_FD_184089 | JGI IMG/M metagenome (GOLD analysis project Ga0208299, IMG submission 184089) | Marine viral communities from the Subarctic Pacific Ocean - 15_ETSP_OMZ_AT15312 metaG (SPAdes) (version 2) | ecosystem: Environmental > Aquatic > Marine > Oceanic | place: Pacific Ocean | collected...
CAAGCTGGATTATTTTTAACTGTTGAAATTGCTGAATGTTTATCTCTTAGAATATCTGATATTATAGAATATTCCCCAACTAAAGATGCGTTTATTCAAGCTATAGGTACACATAATGTAGCTACATTAGAAGAAATGTCTAATTTACATTTATACGATTTTGGTATATTTATAGAATTAGCACCTGACGAAGAAGAACAGATGATGTTAGAGAATAATATCCAAATGGCATTACAACAACAGAGTATAGAACTTGAAGATGCTATTGAAGTAAGGGATATTAAAAATTTAAAACTAGCGAATCAACTGTTAAAACTACGTAGAAAGAAAAAAGCTGCTAGAGATGAACAACTTCAATTACAAAATATCCAAGCACAAGCAGATGCTAATACACAAACTCAACAAGCTTCCGCTCAAATGGAAATACAGAAAAACCAAGCAAAAGTACAATCTGATTCTCAATTAGAACAGATTAAAGCAGATCTTGATTCTAGAAAATTATTAGAAGAAGCTCAGATTAAGAAAGAACTAATGGGATTAGAGTTTCAATACAACATGCAATTAAAAGGTATCGAGGTTGATGGGCAAAAAACAAAAGAGAAAGAAAAAGAGGATCGTAAAGATGAAAGAACAAGAATTCAAGCGTCTCAACAAAGTGAACTTATAGATCAAAGAAATAGTCAAAAACCACCTAAAAACTTTGAGTCAGCAGGTAATGATACTCTTACAGGGGATTTTGATTTAGGTGCATTTGATCCTAGATAAACAATTTATTAACTATTATTATATTATATTATGGCAAAAAAGAAAAAAGAAACGATAGTAGAAAAGACTATCGAACAACCAAAAGTAGATGATACAGTCGAAAAAATTAAAGTAAAGAAAAAACCAACAATGAAAAAGATTAGTCAAGACGACGAACCTATCAAAGTTGATTTAAGTAAACCAAAAACAGAAGAAAATGAACAACCAGTGGAGGCCACAAAAACCGAGGATGTTCAAGAAAAGGTTATTGAAGAAACGACTGATAAAAAAGAGGATGTTGAACCATCTACAGAAGAAAATGTTGAACAACCTATTTTAGAAGAAATTACAGATGAAGAAGTAGAAGAAACAGTTGAAGAATTAAAAGAACAAATTGAAGAAGCTGTAATTGAAGCTAAAACTACTGATGAACCAATTCCTGAAAATATCCAAAAACTAATGGATTTCTTGGAAGAAACTGGTGGAGATTTAAGTGACTACGTAAGACTTAATCAAGATTATAGTAAATTAGATAGTAAAGATTTATTATATGAATATTATAAGCAAACAAAACCTCATTTAAACATAGAAGAAATTAACTTCCTTATGGAAGATCAATTCTCTTACAACGAAGAAGAAGACGATGAAAGAGATATACGTAGAAAGAAATTAGCGTTAAAAGAGCAAGTTGCCAACGCTAAAAGCCACCTGGACGGGCAAAAGTCCAAATACTATGAAGATATCAAAGCTGGGTCAAAGTTGACTCAAGAACAACAAAAAGCAGTTGATTTCTTTAATAGGTACAACAAGGAGTCAGAGGAGACTCAAAAGATAGCAAAAACAAATAGTGATATTTTTACACAAAAAACTAATCAAGTTTTTAATGATAAATTCAAAGGTTTTGAATATAGTGTCGGTGATAAAAAGTATCGATTTAACGTGAGCAATACTGAAGAGGTTAAAAACACCCAAAGTGATTTAAACAATTTTACCAAAAAGTTTTTGGATAAAAAAATGGGTTTAAAAGATGCTAAAGGTTATCATAAATCTCTATTTACAGCAATGAACGCTGACGCTGTTGCTAATCACTTTTACGAACAAGGAAAAGCAGATGCTATGAAAAATAGTGTCGCTAAAGCCAAAAATGTAAATATGGATCCAAGACAAAGTCATGGAACTATTGAAACAGGTGGTTTAAAATTTAAAGTATTAGGTGATGATTCTTCTGATTTCAAGTTTAAAATTAAACAAAAATAATAATTTAAAAATTTAAAATTATGAGTATTACAGCAGGTGGGTCGTTAAACAGCGTACCCGCCCCGTTACAAGCTACCCTAGGAACTAATTACATCAACTTTCGTGATGGTTCTACTGGATGGGAGCAACAATACCTGCCCGAATTGATGGAGAGAGAAGCTGAAGTTTTTGGACAAAGAACTATTGGTGGATTTCTTGAGCAAGTTGGAGCAGAAGAACCAATGATGTCAGATAGCGTCGTTTGGTCAGAACAAGGTAGATTACACTTAGCGTACACAGCGACAATGACAGCTGCTGCATCTGGTACAATCGTTATCGTAAATGATATTGATGGTAATACAGCTGGAGCAAATCATGGTATTAGAGATGGAGATACTGTTTTATTATCTAAATCTACTTTTACTGTTCCATGTTATGTTACTACTGTATCTGGTTCTACCGTTACATTATTCTCTTATTATTCAGCACTATTAACAGATGCAGCTTCTGGTTCATTTGTAGATGGTGACGATACATTAAGAGTGTTAGTTTATGGTTCGGAATTTGAAAAAGGAGTTGTAGGTCAAACTACAGCTAACGAACCTCAGTTTACTTCTTTTAGAAACAAACCTATTATCATTAAAGACTTTTATCAGGTTTCAGGATCTGATACTGCTCAAATTGGTTGGGTTGAAGTTACTGGAGAATCAGGAGAAGCTGGTTATCTTTGGTATTTAAAATCTGAAGGTGAAACTAGATCTCGTTTTGGAGATTATTTAGAAATGGCAATGATTGAAGGAAGTTTAACAGCTGCTGCTTCTACAGTTGAAGATGAGTTAGGATTTACTGCTTCAGCAGCAATTGGTGCTGCAGGTACTGAAGGTTTATTTGAAGCTATTAAATCTAGAGGAAATCAAACATCAGGTATTACTGGCGTTAACGCGGCTACTGATTTAGCTGAATTCGATTTGATTTTAGCTGAGTTTGATAAACAAGGTTCCATTGAAGAAAATATGATGTTTGTAAATAGAACTACCGCTTTAGCGATGGATGATATGCTTGCTTCAATGAATTCTTATGGAGCTGGTGGTACTTCTTATGGAGTATTTGATAACTCTGAAAGCATGGCACTTAATTTAGGTTTTTCTGGTTTCAGACGTGGATCTTATGATTTCTACAAATCTGATTGGAAATACTTAAATGATAGAGGTACAAGAGGTGCTTTAAATGACACCGTTACCAATATTAGAGGTGTAATGATTCCAGCTGGTACATCTTCAGTTTATGACCAACAACTAGGAAAGAATCTTAAACGTCCTTTCTTACACGTACGTTATAGAGCTTCACAAACAGATAATAGATATTACAAAAATTGGGTTACAGGTTCTGTAGGAGGTGCTGCTACAACTGATTTGGATGCAATGAATGTACATTTCTTATCTGAAAGATGTTTAATCACGCAAGGTGCTAATAACTTTATGTTATTAAGCTAGTACTGTTTTAAAACTATCCCCTGAAATATGGGGATGGTTTTATTTTTATTAATTTTTATTATATTATATTATGACAAAGAAACAAAAAACACAAGTTGTAACCGAAGAAGTTACTCAGGTTGTAGAACAATCAAAAACAAAAGTAAAAGAAAAACCTTTACCAACACCTAAAGATACTTGGGAGGTAAAAGATAGAGCATACTACTTAATGCATGATAGAACACCATTGAGTTACGCTATTAAATCATCTAATATTTATTATTTTGATGAAGAAAAAGGATACGAAAGAGAATTAAAACATACGTCTAATCAAAAAACCCCGTTTGTTGATGAGATGCATGGTGATCAAAGATTAGATCATATTATATTCAGAAATGGATATTTAAATGTTCCTAGAAATAAAGTGACTTTACAAAAATTACTATCTTTATATCATCCTCAGAATGGAACTCTTTTTACAGAATTAGATACTGCTAAAGTAGCTACTGATGATTTAGTTGATATAGAAATGGAGATCGATGCATTAACAGCTGCCAAGAACCTAGATATTGACATGGCAGAGGCTGTTATGCGAGTGGAAATTGGTTCTAAAGTATCTAAGATGGGTTCTAAAGAACTTAAACGTGATTTACTAATCTACGCTAAAGCTAATCCTAAATTGTTCTTAGACTTAATAAATGATGAAAACGTTTTGCTTAGAAACTTTGGTATCAAAGCAACTGAAATGGGGATACTTAAGTTATCACAAGATCAAAGACACTTTTTATGGGGATCTAATGATAGAAAACTTATGACAATTCCATTTGATGAACACCCCTATTCAGCTTTAGCCGCTTGGTTTAAAACTGATGAAGGAATGGAGATTTACTCCAATATAGAAAAACGATTAAATTCGTAACAACCCTAAAGAATAGCCACTCTTTTTAGGGGTGGCTATTTTTTTAAAACAATATTATGAAATCAAAAGGATTAGGTGACACAATAGAAAAAATAACAAAAGCAACCGGGATAAAAAAAGTAGTTGATAAAGTTAGCAAGGTTACAAAAAAAGATTGCGGTTGTGGAAAAAGGAAAGAAACTTTGAATAGATTTTTCCCATATAAATATAAATAACAAGCATGGTAAGTATAGACACTGTATATCAAAGAGTTTTGGCTTTAGCAAATAAAGAGCAAAGAGGTTATATAACTCCTCAAGAATTTAATTTATTTGCAAATCAAGCTCAAATGGAAATTTTCGAACAATACTTTTATGATTTAAATCAATTTAGCAGAGTTCATGATAATTATACTGAACACGCGAGTATGACTAGAATTTTAGAGGAAAAAATAGGTGAAATTGAAATAGCTTCTGGCCCAAGTATAGTTGCAGGTTGGGATTTTATGGGAGATCCAAGTAATATTACGCTTCCTAAAGAAGTTTATAGAGTATCAAGAGTTGTAGTTAATGGCGTAAGAGCCGAACGTTTAAATAGAAATGATTGGAATGATGTTAGGCGTTTGTTTTATTTAGCAGCAACACCGTCTAGACCTATTTATAATATTAGACGAGGTATTTTAAGAGTTAATGATGGAACTTCAGTGTCAGGAAATGCTATTGGTATTCATTACGTACCAACTCCCCCAACAGTTCAGTGGGGTTATATAGTTATAAATGAAAAAGCATTATACGATGCAGAAACATCAATTAATTTTCAACTCCACGTTTCTGAAGAAGTTGACTTAGTATATAAAATACTAAAGTTTGCTGGAGTTGCTTTGGAAAAAGATCAAATTATGAGAGCTGGTCAAGGTATGGAAATGGCAAAAACACAACAAGAAAAACAATAAATAAATGGGATTATTAGACGGTACCACTCAACAACATTATTATGAAAATAATAACCATGGTAATTATCAATTTACTTCGTTAGACGATATTATTCAACAATTCATGTTTATATATGTTGGTAAAGATAAGTTGATATCTTCTGCTAAACGTTCAGATGTTGTATTTTTTGCTCAACGCGCTATGCAAGAATTATCTTTTGATACATTTAAATCTATTAAATCTCAAGAAATAGAAGTACCAGCAACGCTACAAATGATACTTCCACAAGATTATGTAAATTATACAAAAATAAGTTGGGTAGATTCGGCTGGCATAAAGCACTTATTATACCCTACAAGTAAAACATCGAATCCTATAAATCCACTACAAAATTCTAGCGGTGAATTTAAATTAACTGCTGTAGGTGATTTAGATGGTAGTTCTGCTAATATAGTTTTAGATGGGGAATATAAGAATATCCAAGTTGGGATGATTGTTTCTAGTGCTCCATATATACGAACTCTTCCACAGTTAGCAACAGTTTTAGCAACATCAAATCTTGGTGGTATAACAACTATAACTATTGGTTATATAGATAGTGCGACAGGAACACAAGTACTTGTAGCGCCAGCGATAGCAACCCCAGTAACATCTATTTCAGGAGTCACTTTAACATTCGAAAATCCAGATGAATCTTTAGTTTTAGAAAAAGAATCATCAGAAGTAGTAGAGAATTTGTCTTGGAATGTATTGGATCACAAAATAACAGGTACCGCCTCTGAACTAACAGGTGTAAAGGTTGGTATGTTAGTATCTCATGATTATTTTCCAATTGGAACGACGGTAACAAATGTTTATTCAACTATTGTAGTTACATCTATGCAAGCCACTACACCGGTTACTTCTGGTGGTGAAGTAACTTTTATTTATCCAGATCCAAAAGATTCTGACACTTTGTCGAATTATAAATCTAGAACACCATCTGAAAACCAAGATGATTATCAAGATAACACTTATTGGTCGATGGCAGGTGAAAGATATGGGTTAGATCCTCAACACGCACAAGCTAACGGTTCTTTTTACATTGATCAAACAATCGGAAAAATTCATTTTAGTTCTAATATTTCTGGAAGAACTATTGTGTTAGATTATATAAGTGATGGATTAGGCACAGACGTTGAAATGCAAGTTCATAAATTTGCAGAAGAAGCAATGTATAAATGGATTTTATATAACATATTATCAACTAGATATAATACTCCAGAATATATAATCAATAGATATAAAAAAGAAAAAATAGCTGAGACTAGAAAAGCAAAATTAAGATTATCAAATATCAAATTAGAAGAAATTACTCAAATATTAAGAGGTAAATCGAAACAAATAAAACACTAATAGATGCCAGAGATTAAGAATACTTTTACTGGTGGTCGAATGAACAAAGACCTTGATGAAAGGATAGTCACCAATGGAGAATATAGAGACGCGATGAATATACAAGTATCGACTTCAGAAGGTTCTGATGTTGGTAGTGTACAAAATATATTAGGTAATAAAATTGTAAATCCAGCAGAGCAAGAAGCTATTTCACAAAATGCTGTTTGTGTTGGATCTATAGCTGATGAAAAAAATAATGCTACTTATTGGTTTGTAGAAGATCCTACTCCGTTAAACCAACCACCTAACCACGTTACATTACAGGATAGTATAGTTAATAAAGGTGTACGTTATTATTATAAAGATTTAATATTGCGTTATACTGAAAAATCACCATCACCTCCAAAAATTGAATATGTTTTTGTTGATACATATTTAACTTTCCAAACGTTTGATACAGAATATTACTCAACGACAGGTTATCCACCAACTAACGCCAATATTAATAGTATATTTGTAGATTCTCCAAAAGGATTAAGACCAGGTATGTCGATATCTTATATTGATATAGTTGGTAGCAATCTTTTTCCTAACAACATTATAGTTAGAAGTATTAACCAAGTTGCAATTGGTCCAGGTGTTTATTCTTATCAATTAATACTTTCTGAAACTATTAATGTTACTTCTTGGCCTATTGGTTATTTAAAATTTGAAGGAAAACGTGTTCTTAATTTTGATAGAACTAAACTAATAACTGGCATAAACTTAATGTCTTCAACAAAAACAAATGAAGTTGTTGTAGATGGTAATGATGATTTGTTATTTTGGACTAATAATAACGATGAACCTAAAAAAATAAATATACCTAGATCTATAGTTGGAACAGTTCAAGATGGATGGCACCATACAAAATTAGTAATTCCTACACGAAATATAACTACCCTTAATAACTTACCTGCACTAAGAGAAGATATAACAGTAATTAAAAAATCACCTAAACATCCTCCAGTTTTGGAAAAATTAGCGAGAAGATTCGGGTGTGTTTACGCTGATTTAACTCATAACTTTGACGGTGTAAATCCTGGAGATACTGTTAATTTAACTATTAATTTAAATTATTGTGGTACGTTAAATATTAAATCAGGCGATGTTATTTTATTACAAGATTGGGCTTTTGGTGCTTCCCAGTTTGATTTTCCAATAGAATTGGGTTCACACGATGCTAGATTACTTGTTACAGAGTATTTACCTTCAAATCCAAACTCTATAACGTGTAGAGTGTTGAGTTTATCCTCTGGTATACTTAGATCTCAAGGTGCACCTTTTGTGTTAGAATTAGATCAATATAATGAAAAATTATTTGGTTTAAAATTTCCACGATTTTCATTTAGATATAAATACGAAGATGGGGAATATTCTACTTTTGGACCATTTTCAGAAGTAGCGTTTATACCTGATACTTTAGATTATGATTTTACAGCAAAAAAAGGTTATAATCTTGGAATGGAAAATCAATTAAAAGAACTAACAATATCAAATATTATCACTAGTGATATCCCTAAAGATGTTGTTCAAGTAGATATTTTATATAAAGAATCTAATTCTCCAAATATTTACTTAGTTGAGCAAATTAAATCTGACGATCCACTTTTACCTGATGGTAGTAATAATGTGTGGAATCAAAATAAATATACTATAGATTCAAAAACTATTCACGCGGTACTGCCAGAAAACCAACTTTTACGTCCTTGGGATAATGTACCAAGAATGGCTTTAGCACAAGAAATTGTCGGCAATAGATTAGTTTATGGTAACTATATTCAAAATTATGATTTAAAAGATGTTTTCAACAACAAAGTATCTCCAACGTTTAAAGTTTCATTATCAGAATATTATAATCCTATAATTTGGAAGTCTGTTAAATCAATACGTGATTATCAGTTGGGTATTGTTTATCTAGATGAATTTGGTAGAGAAACACCGGTATTAACAGATCCAACTGGATCATTTAAAGTTTCAAAACTTGAAGGTGATAAACGAAATGCCATAGCCGTCACAGCAACTTCTCTTCCACCATCGTGGGCAAAATCATTTAAATACTTTATAAAAGAGACATCGAGTGAGTATTATAATTTATCTATGGATAGATGGTATGATGCTGAAGATGGTAATGTTTGGTTATCATTTCCTTCAAGTGATAGAGATAAATTAGATATAGAAAGTCATATTATATTAAAAAAGGTTCATAACTCTAATGAATTAATTACCGAAAATGCAAAGTATAGTGTAATAGATATAAAAAACGAAGCTCCAGATTTTATAAAAACTTCACTTAAACATTTAGGTAGAGTAGATAATTTATTATCGAGTACTATAAATGCTCTTGGAGATCCAAGTGTTGTAGAAGATAAATTTCCATTAAAAGACAATTTCAGTTTTCAAGTTCGTGCTTATGCTATTGATTACTTGTCACCTCAAAAAAGTTCTACTGGTTATACAGCGTTAGGGGATAGTTATGCTTTAAAAGATTATTTTCCATCAAAAACACAAGATGTCGATTCAGGTGCAACTAATAAATTAGGGGCGCCAAAACTAATGGTTAGATTTATAAATATTGGTGCAAACGGAATATTCCTAACTTACGCTACAGAATGGTATGAAATAAGCGGTGTTGCTAAATCAACCAGTCAAGCTTACGATGATTTACTTGCTAATGCTCCATCAGATATAGATCTTTCTCAGAATATCATTAAGTCAAATGACGTTTATGATTTAGAATTAGTAAAACCATTTGGAACAGATGTGGATTGGATGCAGACTAATCCAGGAAATACCACTACAACAGTATTGCCTGTGGACAGTGGGTATATTAGAATGGAAATAGCCCAAGAAGTTGTAGAAAATAAAGCAGAATTTGATGGTAGATTTTTTGTAAAAATAGAAAGAGATGGGGTTATAAGTGATAAAATTATTGGGTCTGCTATGTGGGATGATTTTGCAACAGACGCTGCCATAACACTTAACTATGTTAAAAATTTTACTGAGCATGATCCTTTAAGTAGTGTTTCCGCAAATAATTTAGATACTAATACAGGTTATGTAGCTGGAACTCTTTTCACAGGAGTAACCGCTGGATCAGCATTAGTAGATAAGGCTAAACATGCGGCTGCTATTAAAAATATTACTAATTCTGATTTGGACAACGGGGATAGTCAAGCTGCTTTATGCGGGGCGTGGAACAATCCTCCAGGATGCAATATGCTCCAACCTGGTATTGGATTAATTTCATCCGTTGGCAATCCGTGGAGTGCTAATTCTTGGAACTATGGTGTCACCACTCATCAAGGCAAAAAAGTACCTGAAGACTCTTATTGGAGTTGGTTTATTTGGAAATATATATTTGAAGTACAAAGAGGTGGAACTACTGCCCAACCATCACAATATAACGCCGCTGTAACAGAGCATTGGTCATCTGCTGGGTTTACAGGTTGGACAAATAACACTGGTGCTACAAATTGGTTTATAGACGAAGCGTTTTACGTGTGTGAAGATCAGCCGTGGGATATGTATAGTGGGGCAACAGCAATAACACACGCGAGGGTCGCGTCAAACTATGTTTGGGGAGGTGCTAATTGGGTAGGGAGTTATGGATCCAATCAAGGTTTAGAAGCGATAAAGAATAGATCACCTCGAAGAATGGCGGGATTTACAAGTTTAAATTCTACCATGGCTTGGAGAAATGACTTGTATTCTGCTCAATTACCTCCTTCAGAGTATTACTACTGGGGAAAAGGTAAAGGTATGTATAATAATACTATAGAGATATCTTATTTAGGTACTGGAGACAATTATATACATAAACAATCTGGTGATTGGACTGCTAATGGAGGAGAAATTGTTGGAGCAGATTACGAAGACATGTGGGATATTCTTCCTGGCTATGATTTAGAGGGGCAAGAATTTTTAGATAAATGTGTACCGGGAGCTTTTTGTCGATTTACGAATGATAATTCTAGAATATTAAGAATCAAATCTGTTCATAAATACTATCTATCTAATTATAGTGAACACTCTATGGATAATCTTTATCCACTTGCACATTATGCAGCGGATTCGAGCCGCATCCCAATATTTGATACTTACTCTAAGTATCCTGTGAATTTTCCTAGATGGGAAAATATAAATGATACAACCGTTTCTAATCACTCTTCTTGGACAAAAACGTTTTGGAATACAATGTGGAGACAACCGTGGAATCGCCGATTAAATTTAGTAATTACTTTAGATGATACTATAAAAAATCCAGGTTACAATGGGCAAGGTTATGATCCTGTAAACGGTGGTATAGGTAAAGATGAATTAGGAGTAACTTCTCCTCACGACCCTAATGGATTTCCAGGAGAAGCAACACCACACGGATTTGAAATCGTAAAAGGATATTACTACGATACCAAACAAACTATGTCTGAGAATCCTGCTATTTGGGAAACAGAGCCAAGAGAAGATTTAGACTTAGATATTTATTATGAAGTAGGACAGAATTTTCCTGTTAAACTTGAAGAATCTAATTGGAATGCTTTAAGCCATTTTAAAGGTGCGAAAGTATATATTGAAAGAGATACAGATTCAAGTTGGGTGGTTGATAACAATGCGTTAGGTTGGTATGGTGCGCCGTCACCAATTCCAACAGGAAGTATTATTCCTATGAATACCACTTGGTCTGGAGAACCACCTGAGGTTGCTTCTACTGCAAATGATGAAATAACTTTAATTAACGGAACAGATGGTACTTCTTATGTAAACGATGCGTCAGATCCTCTGCAACATATAGTTCCAGATGATATATTATATCTTGTTCATGAGGACGGTTCTGCTTTGGGGGCAAGAGTTATATCTACAAATTCTATAAATAGTTATGGTAACACCTCACAAGCATATAGTGATTTTGACGTAATAAAATTAGATAGAAATATACATCCTTATAAACAAATATTACCCTATAACAATTGTTATTCTTTTGGAAATGGTGTAGAATCAGATAGAATTAGAGATGATTTTAACCAAGTGGTTATAGGTAAAGGAGTGATAGCATCTTCAACTGTAGAAGAAAAATATAAAGAAGAACATAGAAAAAGTGGTTTAATATATTCAGGTATATATAATTCTACTAGTAGTGTAAATAATTTAAATCAATTTATTGCGGCTGAAAAAATAACTAAAGATTTAAATCCAGATTACGGTAGTATACAAAAAATACATACAAGAGATTCTGATTTGGTTACTCTTTGTGAAGATAAGTGTCTTAGAGTATTAGCTAATAAAGATGCATTATTTAATGCTGATGGTAACATGCAATTAACTTCTACTAGTAATGTTTTAGGTCAAGCAGTACCTTTTAAAGGTGATTTTGGTATATCAAGAAATCCAGAATCTTTTGCAGCTGAATCTTTTAGAATGTATTTTACAGATAAACAAAGAGGTGCTGTAATGAGATTGTCTATGGATGGATTAACACCCATATCAGATCATGGTATGAAGGATTGGTTTAAAGATAACTTAAAATTAAGTGATATATTTATTGGTAGTTACGATAGTAGAAACGACGAATACAATATAACATTTGCCACTAAAACCAAAGGCAACAAAGGGGGTGGTGGAAATAATGGTAACTATTATACTGTTTCATTTAGAGAAGACGTAAGAGGTTGGGTTAGTTTTAAATCGTTTATTCCAGAAAATGGTATTAGTTGTGCTAATAATTATTTTACCGTGTTAAACGGAAAACTGTATAAACATTATGATGAAAGTGTAGATAGGAATACTTTTTATAATGATAAATTTAAATCATCTAGTATTGAAGTTATACTAAACGAATCTTCTGAAATTGTTAAATCTTTCAACACACTTCATTATGAAGGAACTCAATCACAAGTAAAACAATTTATAGAATATGTAAACCCTAGAGATGGTGTTACTTATACGGATACGGATTTTCATAACATAAGTCCAAATGACAAAGATGGATGGTACGTCGAACATATAACCACTGATATGCAAGATGGAAATTTTGGGGAGTTTATAGAAAAAGAAGGTAAATGGTTTAATTATATTAGAGGTACCGAGATATCTGTTAGTAGTGATGGAACGATAGTAGCTGACTTACGTGGGAAAACTTATGATACAAGTGAATTTTCTTGGCAGGGTATTGGTAGATCTAGTGAAACACCTACTGTTACTACTTTAGCTGGATGCACAGATCCACTTGCAATTAACGCAGATTGCGCGACTTTATTACATCCTAATTGGATAACCGCTTGTAATGATGGTGTTAGTAATGATGATGGATCTTGTGTTTATCCATCAAACTTTTTACTCGGATGTCGAGATGATTCTCCAGGACCATACCCAAGTATTGTTGGTGAAGATAGGTTTAATAACCCATGTAGTTATCCATGTGCTAGTGGATTTCGCGCAGCAAATTTTGATGGTTTAGCCACATTCCAACCAACTGGCGCCTGTAATTATCTAGGTTGCGTAGATCCGAACATGTTTAATTACGATCCAACTGCAAACATGCAAGATCCAATTAATCCTTGTGTGCCATATATTTACGGGTGTACAGCTTCTACTTATTATAATTATGATTCAAACGCTAATACCCCGTGCGGTGTTCAAACAGCGAATTATGGTATATACGGTTGTATGTCTCCACAGTGTACTGGTCCCGGTCTTAACGAGTGTTGTGAAGATATAGAACTTGGATGTACAGACATCACTATGTTTAACTATGACCCATTAGCTAATACTGAATATACGCCTTCAAATTGTATTCCAGTTATTACAGGTTGTATGAATTCTAATATGATAGGTTATGATCCGTTAGCAAATACGCCAGATAACACTATGTGTTCTTTTAATTGCCCTACAATGGGAATGTGGACATGGACCGCTCCTTCAAGTGGGTGGATAAATAATTTAATTATTACATTTGGCGCGAGTTCTGGATACGGGGTTCCACCTAATGGTGAGTATGAATTTACAGTTATTACACCGACTACTAGTGCTTCTGGTTGGCAAGGGTCAGGACCTTTACACGCGTCACAACAAACTCAAATACCAGTACCTTTTAATTTGATAACAGATCCTGGAAATTACACGTTCCAAGGTACTATTAGTTGGCCAGGAGGAGAAACAAATGGAGAAACTTGTGGTTTTGATATGACTTTACAATTAATACCAGGTTGTACAGATTCTACAGCTAGTAATTTTAATCCACTTGCTACAGTAAATGATGGTAATTGTGTTAATTGTACTATTCAAGGATGTATGGATGGTGCTGGTAATTCTAATAATCTTCCTAATTTTGTACCTGGATCGCTAAACCCACTAAATTCAGGTACACTTGATTGTACTTTAATACCATCTTATAATGGAGCAAATTGGATCGCTACAAATGGTCAAGCTACTAATTTTGATTCGACTGCAGATTGTAATGATCCTGGAAATCCTTGTGAGTATTGGGGATGTAGAACTACAAACGCATCCAATTATTCAGCTTGTTATACTAAAGATTGCTCAGGAAATAATTTAATATTTGGAATGAATGGTTATGATGGAAGTTGTTGTGATTTTGTTGGATGTACAGATGATAGATCTGGTTGTTTTCCTGAATTAGAATTCCAACCACTTGGTACTATACCTCCAGTTATTGGTAGATGTAGAGGTATTATTACAAGTGGAGCTTATGCTGGGGGTGACGAATGTCCGCCTTACACCGCTTGTTGTGGCACGGGTAATGGATATGCGTATCCTTTATACAGTTCGAGTTATACTATAAATACTGATCCTACCACTGGTATTGTAGCAAGTTGTGGCACTCCAATATCAGGATGTAAAGATCCAAGTGCGACTAATTTTGATCCATGTGCTCAACCTGGAAACACTTGTGGAGATGGTAGTGGTGTTTGTATTGGTTGTTCTGGTGCAGTATTGTAAAAAAAATAAATTATGCCTTTAGTAACTTTAACATTTAATAATCCTATAAATACTTCAGCACAAGTTGGAGATATGGTATATTATATACCCACGCTACCTGCTGGAACGTTTAATCGGAACGATTTAAGTCAAGGTAAAGAATTGGGGGAATTAATTAGTTTTCAAAATAAAGAAGGTTTATTGTCAATTCCAATACAAATAGAGGTTAATTGTATAAACGGTGTTGATGCGTCTTTAATAACTAATGATTTTATTATGTTTTCAAAAAATAAATCTGTTAATACATCTGGATTAGTTGGTTATTATGCTAAAGTAAAGTTAACTAATAATTCAAAAGAATCTGTTGAAATATTTTCATTAGGATCTGATATAACAATAAATAGTCAATAATATGCCAACTATAAACGCTTATCATACGGAAGCTATAATATGTGATCCGCAACCAGGAGAACGCACAACCCCGTGGTTAGATCAGTGGTTTGCTATTTGGGCTGTTGATAATGGTGTTGCTCGAGAAATACGTCTTGGTGATTGTTTTATGTCTATGGCTGTAGATCCAGCCGGGATATTTTTGGGATATTCTACTTTATGGAAAGCTATATCTTTTGCTGGATCTTTGCCTGGCGGCGATCCAAATACAGGGCCTAGAACAATTGAACCTTGTTGTGATTATTGGGATTGTACTGGAACTTATCCACAGGTAGGTTGTGTTCATGTTACGGGAACGCCACCACTACCACCAATAATTACTTATAAAACAGAAATAGCTTGTCAGAATAATTGTGGAAATATCGTATGTAATGGTCCTGAACCAGGGTGTGTTGAATTAACTCCTGGATACTGGGCTTCACCTAACACACAAGATCCAAATGTTCATATAACACCGGGTATTACACCTTTACAGTCGCCAAATTTAGGAGTTGTTTCAACTGGAGATCCATTTGCGTGTACTAAGGCTTGGGCTTGCCCATGTGGATGGGATTATTTTGCATATGGTACGGGTCCATCTCCACACTTTGGTAATAATTCTGGGTATTGTACTACCCCAGATTTTGGATGGCAAGATTCTACTACAGGCGTTGGACCTGGCGCTAGTCAAATAATTGAATCTAGAGACATGGGATGTATAACTGTTAATATAAATGGTGTACCTAACTTTCCACAAGTTGGAGATATAATAGATTTTACATTTAATGGTACCCCTGGTTACCCACCTGGTGTAACAGTGTCTAACGGTCCTCATGGACAAACAAATGGAGGATTTATTACACATGATTCTTCTTATATAACGACATTAGGAATACCACATTCAACCTCTCATGGAGATTATCTTAGTGTTAATTGTAATAGTATGTTTCCTCATACTCCTTTTTCTCCAACACCAAGTAATGAAAAAATAATAACGTCTTTTAATTTAGATGACAGTTATCTTTCATCTGCTCAATCAATTAGAAGATTTACAGTAAATGGGGATGAAAAAGCAACTTTTAGTTTAACAATAACTAACGCCGCTGGTGAATATTATAATTTTAAAAGCAACGCTTTTCAAGCTACTGAAACTAAACTAGCTCAAGCACAAATAGATTCTACTAAAACTTATAATGGACAAATAACATTTCCTGCAGTATCAAGTGACGATCAATATGATATGAAACTTTTTAGTGAACCAGGATATAATACATATTTTATAGAAAATATTATAAGTGAAACAAATGCGAATGTAACAACTTCTAGTAAATATCAATTAAATAAGAGTATTACACAGTATAGTGATACCACTATAACTTATTCTTTACAAAGTCCAGACGCTTCCGCAATTTACAATACATTACCATCAGCTGAAACATCTACCAACGAACCATTTATAACATCAAGTGTAAATGATAATAACGTAACTATTATATCTTGGCCTGTAACGCTATCATCAAGAAACTTTGTTATTAATAGAGCTCCTAAATTAACAGATTTTGAAACCAGTAGAAGTGATATCTACACTACAAACGGAACAGGTAGTTCTAGTACAAGTTTAATATTGGATGATGTTTCAAATTTAATCGAAGGTTTGTCTTTAACAGCTATAGAATCTGGAAGTGTAGCTTCCTCACCAACAATTAGTAGTATAGATGTAGATAATAAAACAGTAACTTTATCAGTGGCACAATCTTGGGCTGATGGTAAAGAAATTACCTTTATGGGAACGGGTGATGATGGCGCTAATTTGTATGGTGCTAGTTTTAATATTAATAAGTTAGATTTTACTAATATTAGTAATTTTAGTGTTGCTTTAGATGATGTGGCTACTACTTGTGATGCCGTTGCGGCTAGTACAACGGTTGGTGTAGCAAGTGCAAATGGATTAAAAGCTTCTTCTACTACAACAAACTCTATAGAAACTGCAATTGGTTATACTGCAAAATTAACTAGTGTTTCTGGATTGTGGATTGGACAATATTTAGTTAATCTATCTACAGGTATGCAAAATGAAGAAATAAAGATAGTTAGTATAATTGGATATGAAGTAACCTTTGATAAGAAACTTACCAGTGTTATAGCATCAGGAACAACGTTTACCTTTGCAAATTCAACACTTACT
>Ga0208299_1001511_pt1 | contig 17231 bp, 14 predicted proteins | sample 15_taG_FD_184089 | JGI IMG/M metagenome (GOLD analysis project Ga0208299, IMG submission 184089) | Marine viral communities from the Subarctic Pacific Ocean - 15_ETSP_OMZ_AT15312 metaG (SPAdes) (version 2) | ecosystem: Environmental > Aquatic > Marine > Oceanic | place: Pacific Ocean | collected...
AATCTCTGCCTTTGAAATGGGCCTAAATTCTCTCCACCCCTTCTCCTTCTTTACTCCTGCCATTTGTCGAGCTTTTGAATCTCCCTCAAAGTAACCGCCTGTTGGGCCCGCTTGACCTGTCTGACTCAACCATTCGAACTGCCCCTTCAAGGATTGCCCTTTTATTTTTTGTTTATCTATCGCTGTTTCTTGCTTGAGCTGCTCTATCTTCTTTTCGGTAGTCCGAAGGGCCTGTTCATGACCCTTTTTCGATGACTGCTGACCACTAATCATAGTTTCTAGGCCACCCCTGCCCGTAGCTCCTCCATGTCTCAGATCAAATCGTGTCTTATCTCCATGAGTCTTACTACGTAAATCTGTCATGGTAAACTGACTACCGCTGCCAGCTAAAGCAGCTTGTCCTGCGGCGATGTTTTGTGTTTGTGCAGTAATTCTACTTTGATGATGTACTTGGGTCTTTTGTAGTTCGGCGAGTTTCTGCTGATTGTTTTCAATGTTTTTATGGAGCACATGGGTTCTACTGTTATATATTCCTTTGACTGGTAGAGCCTTGGTTGGACCTCCTGCGACTGGCAAATTCCCCATGCCACCTTGCATTCCCGCAAGACGACCCAATTGTCCTTTATTTAATTTCGTTGTTATACCCGACGCTTCTGCCGCCAACCTATTGGAACGCATAAGCTCTCGCTGGTGGGCCTTCAGTTCATCGGTCACGCTACCGACTCCTTCGTTTAGTTTATTGAATCCAGCTCCTAAGGCCATGGCCCCACCCATCATAAGAAGAGGATTACTCATGACATCTCCCATCTCAAAGGCAAAATGAGGAACCGTTTTGCGTCCCATTCCCCTTTGAGCCATAAACGATGCCGACTTGGCTTGACCAAGGGTCTGTCCACTACTCAGGTGCTCCCCTATCGCAGCTTGTGCTGAACCCTGTTCTCGACCGTAAACCATTAGTCCGGTTTTAGAGGTGTACCCCACCATTGGTGTGTAGCCAGCAGACTTTTCAGCTCTAGCCGCCGATAACACATCGCCAATTGATGCAGACATCGCAAAATTAGGCACTCCCCCTGCTCCGGTGGCAGCAAAATTTGAGACTTTAGGTTGTTTATATCCCCCTCTACCCAACACACCACGGGCTGCTACGCCCATCGTTGCTCCGACTAAAGAACCCTGCAATTGCATCTGCACCGTTTGCGCCCGCAGGGTAGCTAAAACAGTTTGTGCTGCTTGCTGTCGGGTCATCTCCCCCTTTTGGACAGCCGCAATAAGGGCAGTCTCTTGAGATAAGATGCCCACGACTTGTTTTTCTAAATGGAGCCTCCTTGCCGTTGCGTTAGTGAGGCCAGCCATGGACCCCAAGGCTTGCGATGCCTGAACTGCAAACTGCGCCATGAATTTCCCAATCAACAAAACTGCTGCGGTAAAACCGGGGCCGCTAATGAACTCACCTATTCCCTTGAAGACTTTCCGTATAAAATTGCCCATTCCCGAACTATCATCCGTAAGCTTTTTTAGACCTTGCGACATTTTTTGTATTACCGTAAATACATCCTTTAACAAATCTTTTACCCCTAGTTCCCCAAGCGAATTAGCAAGTTCTATCAAGGAGGTTTTCGTTCCCTCTACCATATGAGCCAACGTCTTTTGGAGTTTCGCTAATCTTTCGAAGGCTTCATTTTGTGACTTGGACGAAATTTCAATTGCTTTACCCGTAAGACTCTCTGCCTTGGCCAAATCATTTAACATCGCCACAAAGACGTTAACTTGGTGCAAGCCAGCAGACATAGTCGTCATTTTGGATTTTTGTGCATTGGTTAGTGCTTCTGTTCCTACTGCTGTTCCATGATAGGCCTTAGCCAAAATCGTTAAGCGATCTTTTAAAGACAGCAATTCTCCTGCTGCGTATCCAGCTTCTGCACCTGTAGCATGAGTTTTAAGGTTAAGCTCCTTCATATAATCGAGCACTTTTGGTCGGTCCATTCTTATGAAGATAGTCTTGAACGCATTACCAATTACTTTACCGCCACGAGCAGTTGTTTGCTGTGCAGCAGCAACCATACCCATGAATTCATCGAATTTTACCCCCGCCGCAGCAGCAACCGCACCACCACGACTAATAGCAGAGGAAAGGTCCTCCATACTCACCGCAAAAGCCGCATCAACATTGGCCATTTTATTTACTATTTCTGTAGCTTTTAAAGCTTCATTCGAGAAAGTATTAAGCGCAGCAGTTACCGTCTTGATTGAATCTGCGGTACTTTGGCCAGACAACCTCGTAAGGGTCATAGCGGCATTGACTCGTTTCAACATCTCGACGGTTCCTAGACCTTGTCTCGCAAACTCCTTGCCCGCTTCAGATACTTCCGCAAAACTTTGACCCGTGGCCCTTGCTATATTAAATAATTTATTTTGTGTGTCTTTTAAATTCGAACTACTCTGCCTTAATAAGACGTTCATTTCTGCCATGTTTTTCTCCACATTTATAGTGGCAGTAACAAGCTCCTTCATTGCTCTTACCACCCCATAGATAACACCAGCGGAAGCACCGAAGGCCAAAACACGGGCGTTAGAGGCGTCAAGTGATTTTCTGAATTCGTCGGCCTTAACCGTGGCGGCTGAAAGTCCTTGCCCAAGTGGACGCATCGATTTGCCGCCCATTTGATTGAAGTTGGCAGCAGCTTGCCTAATGCTCCTTTCAAGAGGCCTGACGTTTCCGTAAACGTCGACGTTCATCCTCATGGAACCGCCGCCCATCATAGCTTTAAATTGCTCCTAATACCTTGCACCTTCAGGGATAATTACACCTAAAATATTAAGAAACCCCATGAATTTTGAGCATGTCCCTCATATCTAAAGTTCCACCCTTCTTCTTGGCTTGTTCGCTAAGGCTTATCCCTTGGGTTTCGGTATCTATACCCAGATATTCCAAATCTTTCTTGGTCGCTCCAACCAGCGAGGTAGCCCCAGAGACCTTCTCTTTCCCCTCTTTTTCTTTACCTCTTCCGTCTAATTTCTCCATCATTTCTTCGGCTTGATTGGCGGAATTCATCCATTCAATTAAAGAATCCGGATCTTTAAACATTTCCGAAGGAGGCTTGTGTTTTGATTGAGAGAGGGTGTTTTTGAAGAATCTGGCATGAGAAAACAAAGTAGCTTGATAATAAGTTAATTCGACTACTGGCTTCCCCCAAAAAGTATTTGGGTTATCCTCACATAAATAATAAAAATTAAGAAAAAAGTTGCTCATCGAGACTCTTCTTAAAGAAGTATCATCAAATTTTGTTTGATATTTTTTATAAAGATCAACCAACTCACTTAAATCATCAGGCTCTAATTCATCAAATTCCTCTTTAGAAAAAAGCCTTTCTTTTAAATTTTCATCTTTATAAACAGCATACAGAACAAATTCTTCATGCATCTTTTTTTCAGTAAATGTTTCGCAACATAAACCAATGGCAGACGATCTCTTATTTAATTTTTTTCCCACCTCTGAGGAAAGATCGTCTATTTCTTGTTGTATTGGTTTTATTTCTGCTTCTATGAAGAGTTTCTCTTTCGTTTCCAGTAAATTCGTTAATCTACTCCTCAATACTGATAAATTCTCTTCTTCCAATTCGGTCCATATTCCTGTCTCATTAAGATATTCCAATCGATCCTTTTCCGTGGGCAGCCCCTTCTCTTTTGCGTACTTGCGATGGGCCTGACCGGATTGATCTACATCCGCCGTATCGAAATTGTTAAAGTGCTTAATATATATATCTTTATAGACACTACTTACCACCGGGGATCTTTGTCTTATTATTTCCCCGAACAGATTCCTAAGTTCTTCCGCTGTTTGTTTGTCCTCTTCTCTCGCCATACTTTAAAAAAAAAGCCCCACCGAAGCGGGGCATTTTATTAGTAGTTTTGCCAATTATTCCGCCTCTTTCGATTCAGAATCGTTCGCTTCAGTGTCTCCCTGATCGCTCTCAGGAGGAGATTCTTCCGTTGGTGGTCCTTCCGGCCCGCCCAGAGTTTCAGCACTTATTTTTTCTTCTTCTTTAATCTCGGCCTCTGTTTTCTCCTCTTCTTCTCTCAGTCTTTCTTGCTCCTCTCTCGTCTTCAAGACTAAGTCTTCTATACCATCTCTCGTTTCTAGTGCTATTTTTGAATCTTTTTCTATAACTCCTTTGATCAGATTCGCTTCCTTTTCTTTTTCTTCTTCTGTTCTGGTATCAAAGGCATCCAGTTCTTTAAATTCCTTTTCATCCGTCACTTTACCCATGTACCAAAAGCTTACATAATAAGCAAACTTCCTAGTGACTTCTGTCAAAAAAGCATTTTCCAGTGTTTCTATCCTGTCGTATTCTTCCAAACACTCGTCGAATTCCCCTGATCCAAAAAATGGACGTTCGCTTCCATCTTCGTCTTCCACGTAAGATAACATAAGAGTCCACCATAAAATGGTTTTATCTCTTGCCCTATTTTCTGCTGTTTGCTCGAAAATTGTTTGCTGAGCAGTTTCGTAGTCTTGAAGCCTTTCTCTTACCCTCACTAGTTCAACAATATTTTTTTCTTGTTCTGCCTCTAGGTCCTCTTTTTCTTCCGGGGTTTTTGCTTCATCTTTCGCCAATTGAATTCTGGAGAACTCATTTTGAAATTCAAATAGCTGCATATACAGCTTCGCATATTCTCCTTTTTCTTTTTCGTTTAATACACCTCCATCGTTTTCGTATCTTTTAGCCAATAATGGACGAGTAATCAAGCCAGCTTGGATGCCCTGAGAGATCATAACGCCATAAAATAACTCGGCATCATCATATAGCTTTCTATACGGTTTCCTTATGAAAAAGGTTCGAATCTTTGTTTCTTTCACCACTTTAGTAGTAGTGACGTCTTCCCCGTTTTCATTTTTGCTAGTCTCTTGAACCCGTGACTCGACTTCCTCATCTAGATCAAATGTATATAGTCTTTTCATAGAAAAATTATTTTAACCGGAAATGAAACTTTTCTAACATTTCATCCACCTCTCTGATTGAATCATTGCCATGGTCAAGGATTCGCTTTCTGGCTTTCTGAAATGCTTCTTCATTAACTCCATCACCCTCTGACTTCATGTCCTCCAGAATAAACAAAAATTGTTTATAAAGGTTGGTAATTTTCCTGTGAACTTGGAAGCGAACAAACTCCTGAGCGTTATCTTTACCTTCTTCCATAACCTTGGAAATACCTTTTACCTAACATTATTATACACCCCTATCGTCCTTTTATCGAAAAAAAGATTTAAATAAAAAAACCCCCCAGCCGAAGCTGAGGGGTATATTTTAATTAACTCCTTAACTTCTAGCAGTTGTATCCTGCTGGTGGAACAGATGCGAGTTAGAGATACCACTCAAGAACAACCCTTGGCTGTCTTGGTTAGGTCCACCAAGCTGAGTTGAGAACTCAAGGCTTACAGTCTTATTACTTCCGATATCGGAACTAAAGGCTTGAGAGTTCACTTTGGCATTCTTCAGTTTGTATTGAGCGAAGATGTCGGCGTAGCCACTGCCAGAGCAGCTAGTAGGTCTTAATATGTTGACTGTGATGTCATAAGAGTCATCACAATTTATAAGATCCGATAAGGACCCTTCAATTAGGTCAGAAACAAGGGCTTCAATACCCAATGTCGCAGTAATCGGAAAGGTGATTTCACGAGAGAATGCGAATCTTGAGCCTAACTTCATGATCGCTTCACGGGGCAGATCAACAGAGAAGTTGTAGCTTTGGATCTTACCGTGACCTTCGTTTGTTCCGTCTCCCAATTGAGCACCCGGAGCCGCATAGGCAGTTTCTGCCCTCGCACCGTCTACTCCGGTTCCAAGGTCAACCGACTCTGCGTCTCTCTGTTTGAAGTGGAATGTGATATCGCCCGGACGCAAGGTGCTAAAGGAGAGATCGCCTGTGTTAGCGTTACCAGAAGCATCTGGGAGGGTAAAGTCAAAGGCATTCTCCGTAATTCTGCTACCATTAACAGGATCGACCGCAGGGTTATCTCCGGAAATAGTATTTACAAAGATCATATTGAGACCTTCGACATTTACTGTAGCGGTTGGGAAAGCCCCCACTGACGCCTCAGAAGAGTAAGACGTCATGAACCCGTTACCGATGCCAATCGTTGCAGCACTTGTCCCCTTCGTCAAATCGCCAATGGCGTCGACACCCTCACCAACAGTGCGAATATAGTAGTTTTTATCGTCTGCACTTTTGTTGAGAAGGTTCTTAATCGTGGTATCAGATCCGTCCGTGACAAGTCCCAAATTGGTCTCGTTTTCGAAGTTGGCCAATAAATAAGAAAAGTCCAAAGCCACAGTCGGCGTATCAAGGGCAATTCTGTCGATAGCAGCTAGTTCTCCGAACTGGTTAACATCAGTCCTATCGATATTAAACGAATAATTACAGGTTTGAACCCTGTGTATTTGCTTAATGGAGTGCTCGGCTTGATAGCCAGTCGATGGGGTCGGGCCCACATAAAGGGCTTCACTTTGATAAATTACTCTATTTCTCGGCATGATAAATTCCTATTGGGCGATTTTTTAAACTACTATCCTTTATTACATTATTTATTTTCAAAAGAGAAATTTAAATAAATGATTTTTTGGTGTGAATTACACATATAATTGTCAAATAATAATACTGCTATGTCCTTGGTCTCCTTATCTGCGTTAACTCAAAATCAGCTACTGCGAAGTAAATATCAGGATTTAAATCTACTATTGCGGATCTTTCCATCATTCGCCTTGGAAAGCGTCTTACTATGACATCTTCGACGTAAAATTGTCCTGATCCGGGGTGGTTTTGTCCCGTGGCGAAATTTCTGTAATCATATTTCTCACCATTTCTGAAGTCACCAAATCCATTAAATGGCATGTTTGCCTCAGACATGAGGGGAACCGTTTCGTATCTGGTGTCACGAAGCAGGGAACAAGTGGCATCAAGTTGGAATTGAGACTCGGCAAAAATAATCGCCCTAATATCAATGGTGGTTTGGTCTACCCCCCCAAATGAGAGAGGGTCATTATGACTCCCATCGTTCCTTATGAAAATAGCGGGATATGTAACCGTATCTTTAGCTAAGCCCGTTATACTCTCTTGTATTCTTGGTTTACGGTGAAATTTTGTTTCGACCAGAAGGTCCTCGTCTGATTCATCTGTAAGGTGAATGCTAAATTCTTTTATAGCAAAATCCCCACTTATCCCACTATACGAACCAGAAGAAATATCTCTTGTAAAATACAATTCTCCTTGATCGTAGTTAATCCCACTGAAACCATAGTCATTTACCCCATCGTTTTCGCCCGTCGCCGCAAACTTCAATCCATCTCCGGAATCTACGTATACTCCTGACATGATGGTTGCATTAGGAATGGATTTATCAGCTACTAAAGGCCTAAACGCAGATGCATAAGTATAATAGCCATTATGATAAGTATCTACTGGGTAAAAAAAGCCACTATGATTAACAAAAGCTTCCCCTTTTCTGGTTAGAGTATGGTCAAACCAGAGGTAAAAACTGGACATCACTTTATTATCAAATTGAGGCTTCATTATCTAGCTTGGGCTCTTGGGTTGGTTATCGCCTCTCTAAATTTTTGTAATATAGGAGACAAATATTGCCTAGGGGTAAAGTCTCTGTTCGAATATGGTGCTCTTTCAGGTTTAACCATTATGGCGTAACCACTTCTACTTGGCGGAGTCATCGACCTACCCTCGCCCTTCTTAGCGGTTCTCTTGTATCCCCCGCCCGATTTTGATATTGGATATTGGCCAGTAGCAGAATATAAAAATAACTCTAAATTATCCATCCCAGTTTCACTAGCGTGAGCCCAACTGATACCCCAAGGAGTTTGGGTGGCAGCAAGAATAGCGTTTTGACTTGGCACTTTTATATCAAAAGAATAAGTAAGCACTTTTGACTTTAATGTTCTTTTAGGTTTTTTGATTAGTCTTGTTCCCGCAACGAACAGTGTCACCAATTCACCAATAACTTGAGCCCCACCTTTGTTAAAACCAAACCAAGCATGTAAGTTTCCTGTTCTGGAGCCAGCGTAATCTAACATGTTAGCCGTATGAACCGCTTTCGGCCCCGCTGTAATCTCCTTGGAAATAGGATGGATAAGGATTTCATCTATCATCTTCCGTTTTTTTGCATCGAAAACTTCTTTTACCTTAGCCAACACTTTCGCCCTCACTCCGGACGGAGCCCTAGATCCTTGAATCCCTTCGAAAACGTGCTTAAGAACCAGTCTTCCATTAAAGACAACTTTACTCACGTTGAATCTAACGGTTAGCCCCTTCCCTTGTTGTCCCAAAAGTCCCATTATTTTGTATTCTCTAAGTGATAAACAAACAACTTGTAACCAAAAAAATCTTTAACAGCATCACTGGTAACTACATTAAACGATTTACCATCCACATCTATGCGCTCAGTCTTTCCGTTTTCTATAAAGTCTCTTCCCGGTTGTTCTATTTTGATTCGACACCCACCTCCAAAATAATCAATTTTAACATCTGCTATATTATTTGTGTCTTGCTTGTCTCCATACGTAATCATGGCTGAATAGAGACCGCTCTTTGGAACCCATTCTGTCTCGACCTGATGTTGGGGTTTGTAACCAGCGTATAAAGTAGTTTCCACATTAGAGTGCCTCACTATTTTTTGAGGTTCTTTCCATATTACGAGTCGCCTTTTGAATGTGTCAAAAAGGTCCTTGAAATCCCCAGTAAAACTGTTGATGTCACCCTGTTTTAATAAAGAGGGCATTCCTAATAACTACTCCTGACTCTATTGAATTGTTTGTTTATAGAAGAATTAGCTTCAACAGTATCGTTGCCCGCCACCTGAATAGGTGAGATAGTAGTACGTTTGTATTCACTGGTAAGCCTAATCAACTCGGTCATCCTAAATTCTCTTGCTTTAAGGTAAGTGCGACTTTGGTCAATCTTGTTGGTTTTCCTGATTCTAGACCCGTCTGACTCAAGCTCAATAACTGCATCCGTTGTAGCGGTAGTCAAAATATCTCTAATTTGAACATCATAATAATAGATATGATAAGTTAATTTAAAAATCACTTTCTCCATATCACCTAAAGGTGGCGAAATCTCATAGTCTCTACCGTCTGACACGTCACCCATATCAACTGAAAAACTAGTACCCAAAGAAGCATTCAAATAGCCGATATTCGTCCTAAGCCAAAAAGAAACCGCAGCAATAGAAAGCGTGGAAGGTTCACTTAGTTCCCTATAAATTTCATCTGCTATAGATCCTACTTTATTACTCATGTTAGTTATTACACGCTAAAGTTGCTAAGTTTCTTTAATAATCGAAACGTTCTCATCTACTTGTTTTGCTGACTTAATTAATTTTAAATACCTTATGCAATTTGAATCATTTTCTATTAGATCTTGCGCTTCTGAGGATAATTCCCCTGATTCGCAGTAGTATTTGTACCCCCTATTCTGAGTGGCATTCTTCCTCTCTTGAGGGACATGATCATGATCGAGGTATTTCTTAGTAAAGTAGCCAAAATTATCATTATTGAATTCCGCCACGAAATCTATTTCGTCAATGAAATCCGGCATAGCCCATCCTTTACGGCTATTCTGTACCAAGTGAATAAAGAAATCATTCAAGCTTATCTTGCTTGGGTCTATCTCATCAAACCCACGTATTAGCTCTTTGGCTAAAAAATGATTATCACCATGTCTTAGATACTCTTTATAACAAAAAAAATACAGAGAACAAATGACATCTCTTGGGTCCCTAACAAAACCGAAAGTCAAAAAACCATTGTCGTTAAAGCTCCTTAAAGTTTCCTTGTCCCAAGACACATGATGATTATGAACTATGCTTTGCTGGTCTGCCGTCTCAGCTATTTCAAAAAGCTCTTCCCTCGTAAAGTCTCTCTCACTTATACCTTTTGGGTTGAGGCCTTCATGCCAAGACATATACTGACTATAATAAGGGAGAGCTATTTCGTGCAGATACCTGTTCACGTAAACTCCTCCGCATTTTCCGAAATGAACGAACGCCAACTTTTTTGCGTATCTGGGGCATATCTTAATTATATAATTATAAATTTTCTTATGCTTTAAGTTCAAATAATCTAATGAAAAATCTCTAAACTTAGTATGCAATTCATATTGGGTTTCATTATTGTCTTCTAGTTTTTCATACAAGTCATAAGAAAGATGAAAATGAAGACTTTTGCATTTAGCAGGGACTTCAAGTTTTCTCCAAAATCCACAATTATGTTCCTCATCAAACGTTTCGATAGAATACGTTCGGCTAATTCTATTCATGCACTCTTGTTCGTAAAAAACTGAATCATTTAAATAAATATGTTTCCAGAATTGAGGAAAGCCTCTGTCCGCACAGAATATATACCCAGCGTTGTAAAACCCGTATTGATAACCAAAATGAGCCTGACCAATATCATAGTAGTGGGGAGAAAGTACCACTTTTTTAGAAAAATTCTCCTGCAAAGAATCTAATATAATTATGTCAGTATCTAAAAAAAGCGTATTAGTAAAACGAGACAAGGCTTCGTTCATACATTCCATTTTTGTATAAATATAATCTGACCTACAGTGATGTTCTTTTTCTAAGTGGTCATATTTTTCCTTAATTATCTTTTCTCTAATTTCATCCAAATAATCTTGGTCAATTCGTGAAACAAAAATTAAATCCCCATAATCATATAGCTTTAATTCTTTCTCAGTTTCCTTGTCGCACATAATTAGCACTGGCTGGTCATGGAACAGCCTTAAACTATATAATAGCACCTTGGTTTCTTGTATTCTGTTGAGGGAAGCAACGAAAGAGAAGCTTTCTATTTCTATTCGGTCTTCTTCTGTCCCCGAAATAGAATTACTAAAATAGGGTTTTCTTTTTCCATCTGTAGAAAAAGTTTTTAAAAGAACTTTCTGTAATACCTCTAAGCTATTTGGCTCAAACAGATCTTCTTTTATTTTTCTAAGACCTACCTCGGTATCATTTATTAATAGGGTGGCTTTTTTACCCATTCTGGACCTTTTAGTATTTCAAGTATTTCTTCATGAGTGTGTTCGTCTAGCCCAATTGCGTCCCCGCTTATATCGAAAACGAATTCTGGCATTTCTCCTTTGTATTTTAGAAGTACTTTTGATTTATCCTTGGTATACCTTAAATGTTCTGGGCCATGCTCAAGGACCTTTGAGAAATCAACTAAATATAATTTCTCAACATCAATAATTATATATTTTTTACTAATATCCATGCTGTGATTTAGTTGCCAAAAAATTTGACATGATTTCTGATTCCATTAAGGCTTTTGATTTGTATAGTAATATCATACCTATCTTAGCTCCACTCGGAGCAACGCTATCGAGGGAATTATCTCCAAATTGAATTGGTTGCTCGCAAGCCCCATCACTAAGTGCAGTCCATTGCAATGTTTCGTCGGCAAGACTCCTGTATCGATACTTGCCATTAACATAGATTCTAACAGCTCCATCCTCCCCCGGAAGGTTTTCCGTCTCCTTTGTGACGGTTATGTAAAGCCATTTTTGCGTCGGGAAAACATCATTCGTCCAAGAAGTAGATACTTCCAAAGCGTCTGGATCAAATACCGATACTCCTATTTTTCTATCGGTTCCAAATCTGACCGCAAGTCCTTGTGAGGCTTCTTCTCCATAGTCCACATCGCCCACACCAACTAACGCTTGAATAGCACTGACGGTGGATGAAGGATAATACCAAAAAGAAATTGTAAATCGGCTTGGTTCACCTACTGCAAAATCAAATTCAACGGCAGAACTATACCCTCCCCCTCCAATATTAGATACCTTATCATCAGTTCCATCAAATCCAAAACTAGGAACATTTCCGCTTGAACCACTATCGAAACTGGATTCTAGACCATTGGCTAAATAAAGATCTCCCCCGTCGCCTCCGCCTGTTATTAAGTTTGTCCAAGTAGTCCCTGACCCTCCATAGCTCGAATTATCCCCCGGATCAAACTTCCCATTTAATCCATCGGTTATGATTTCTCCTTTCGGAGTTAAAGCCTCGATCAACGCTAAATCATGTAAGTTTCGATGAAACATTTTATGCACCAAAAAAGGATTTTTTATGATTAAAAGCAGAAATAATCTCAGAGTGTTTCAGGGCACGTTTCCAACACCAGACTATGGAGAAACCCACCCCGTCAGCGGCGTAATCATATTCATCACTATCGTTATAGATTCTCCCTAAGGAAAGATTTCCGAAGCCTTCCGAATCTCGACCAATTTTTCCTTCTGTGACAGAAGTGTCCTCGTTCGCCCCGAAGGTCAAATTTTCGCTAAGAGGAATGAAAAGACCATTTTTATAAAAGCGAGTAAAACCAGAGACATCGGGTCCTGCGTATTCCAAGTGTCTTTTTACTATACTCAACATGTACCATCTGTCAGGAGTTACTATGGTTGAATCCGGGCACTTTAAACTATGCTGACCAGCCCCAAGTTCTGGGGGCGGAGTATACCAATCTACAGCTAAGTTAGCATAAGAAGTATCAGTGCCCGCCTCAAGGAGAGAATCTGTGTTCGACCCCCATTTCATAGCCGTTCCGTATGAATATCCGGCTCCTTCCTGTGCATCCCCTAGGTCACCAGTAGCGAATAACGCTGAGTTCGTTGTCTCTTCACTGCTCCAACTGCTAGGAGATTTAACCCAAACGATAACAGTAAAATCCTTACTGTGATCCACTTGCCACCCAGCACTGTACCCACCTGTTTGCGCCCCAATATAATCATCTGTACCATCACATGTGAAATAGCTTTTTGACGAATCAGAGGCAAAGCTAATGCCACCATGTAAAGTAAGGTCTCTATCATATGGGGAACCATAGTAGTTGACTAGATTGGTCCAAGTAGTACCTGACCCTCCATAGCTTGAGGTGTTACTAGCGTCCCAATGACCAGTCATGTCTGTCTGAGAAGGGAAATCGTCGGTATATAAATTAGTAGTGCGTAATTTATTTAATGGATGTAAATCATCTGAAAACATGTTTCACGCCTAATCAGAAGTAGCAAAGCTAGCTAAAACATGTTGTTGTTCTACCCCCATACATACAAGGGACAATACCCCTGTTTTAGCAATAGCTAAAGATAACGGCTTCGGACCTATAAATCCCATTCCCGGCTCAAACGATAAGTTTCTAGTTCCCAAGTTCGAATTCAAAATGACAGTCATAGACTTCCCCTTCCCCCTGTTCGTAGTCCCAAAGTAGGTATTCCCATTCATATTAATTTTAGTTAGGTTCCCAGAATCGAAATCCACAACAAAGTTGGCCTGTGTCGTTTCTAACATCGGCAGATGCAAGTGCCCGGAATCCAAAGTCATGTTTCCTTGAACAGTAAGGGTATCGAAAGGCTTGTTCGTACCTATTCCAAAATTAGACCCGTCATAGAAAAGACCACTTGTTGCTCCAGTAGTGATCATTGTTGTTTCGCCTACTACGCTGGAGCCTGTCCAGATAGCAAGGTAGTTACTATGACCAGTGCCATCTATTCTACCTCCGCCGCCAGCACCACCGAGGCCAGTATTAACCATTACTAATTTTTGATCTACGCCAGTCACATACAACGAGCCAGACATAATGCAGAAATTAGGCTGGGCAGTGGAATCAATTAGAAAGTTATCTTCAGACTTAAGTCGTCCAGTGGTCCCGTCAAAAACAGAAATCATTCTATTTTCATGACCATGTATAATTTCTCTGGCTGCTGCGGACCCTTGTGGTCCCACAGGCCCCATAGGCCCTATAGGTCCTTGTTCTCCAGTCGCCCCGCTCGCCACAGGTTCCCAAAGAGCCGTATTATCCTGAGGGGCTTTATTGTGTGAGGACCCAATAGAAACAAACGATGAACCACTATTATATACTACCGATGGACGATAATAATCTCGTGTCGGACTCCATATCCCACTCCATATCAAACCCGTTGGTCCAATATTCCCTTGGGGTCCTACGGGTCCTATAGGACCCGTTGCCCCTGTTATCCCTGTCGCACCAGAAGGACCTGTAGGTCCTGTAGGCCCTATAGGCCCTGTAGGCCCTGTAGGCCCTGTCGCTCCTGTCGCCCCTGTCGCACCAGAGGGACCTGTAGGTCCTGTAGGCCCTATAGGCCCTGTAGGCCCTGTCGCTCCTGTCACCCCTGTCGCACCAGAAGGACCCGTAATGCCTTGAGGTCCTTGAGGCCCAATTGGCCCTTGAGGACCCGTAAGACCAATAGAGCCACTAGATAAAATATCCCAATGAGTTCTGTTGTCTTGAGGAGCCTTATTGTGAGAGTATCGTATAGCTATAAATGAAGATCCACTATTGTACACAGCGGCAGGACGGATATAGTCTCTCGTTGAATTCCAATCTCCGCTCCATGAAACCCCAGTTGCTCCAGTAAGTCCTATGGGCCCTATCGGTCCCGTCGGCCCAGTTACGCTAACTCCTGAAATCCCCGTCGCACCCGAAGGTCCCGTCGGTCCTGTGGGTCCTATTGGCCCCGTCGGCCCAGTTACGCTAACTCCTGAAATTCCTGTCGCACCCGATGGGCCTGTGGGTCCCGTCGGCCCCGCTACGGTACTGTCTAATCCCGCTGGTCCAGTAATACCTTGCCCACTCTCAGCGAGCATATTCCAAACAGTTGGCGAAGTATTTGGTGGCTTATTAGAATTGCTTCCTCCCGATACGCAAATCCATGCCGCACCTCCATAATGAACCGCTGATTGTTCTAAATATTGTTTAGCCGAAGTCCAATTCCCACTCCATTCGATCCCTCTACCGCCAGCATCGCCGACTCTTGAATAGGAGACTTGCAGTATTTTATTATTTTCAATACTGGAAATGCTCCCATCAATATAGTCAGCATTTAATTCAAAATATCCAACTTTCTCTGTCAGGTAAGTTATATCATATAAAACAAATTTATCAGTGCTATCTATCCACGATACTTGAAGTTGTCCTTTAACTGAACTTGTCGAATCATCAAATGTTCTAATCAAGGCTTGTACATCGTTACTGTACATATCCTTATCATCTATAAATATACCAGTTACCTGAGTGAGGTCAGCATTGTTAAATTTGATATCTCCAACACCGGGATCAGAACTAGTAGTATTCGTATCCATTGAATACCGAAGAGACATTCCACCAAAATTACCTTGCGGGCCTGTTGGTCCTGATGCTCCTCGAATACCCGTCGCACCGCTTGCGAGAATATTCCAAAAATTAGAAGTAGAAGAAGGTGCATTCCCTGCTCCTCCTCCTGATACACTTAGATAAGAATGACCATGGTAATGAACCGCATTGTTTTGGTGATATATATTTGATGGGTCCCAAGTACCGCTCCAAATGATTCCCGTAGCACCTGTAGGTCCGATGTTTCCTTGCGGACCTTGTGTCCCTTGAGGCCCAGTCGGGCCTGTTACTGTGCTATTTGCCCCCACTGCACCCGCTGGCCCCGTGGGTCCTGTGGTCCCTATTGGCCCCGTCGGCCCACTCGGCCCAATCGGACCTGTTACGGTACTGTCCGCTCCCGTCGCACCTGAAGGACCAGTCGGTCCTAAAGGCCCCGTAGGCCCCGTAGGCCCCGTTATCCCTGTCTCTCCAGAAGGACCCGTAATGCCTTGGGGCCCTACATTTCCCGCTGGCCCCGCAGGACCCACAGGACCCGTATTCCCATCAGGACCTGACGGCCCCCCAACGCCTTGAGGACCTTGAGGACCTGTAGGACCTATTGCACCCGTTACCCCTGTAGGCCCCGTCGGCCCTGTTACGGTACTAGCTGCTCCTTGGGGTCCCGTAGGCCCGTCAATTCCATATGGACCCGTAATCCCATCCTCTCCTTGAGGTCCTATAGGCCCTGTAGGTCCTGTAGGCCCTATCGCACCTGTTACTCCTGTTGCTCCCGAAGGACCAGTTAATCCTATAGGCCCCGTTGGTCCTTGAGTACCTTGTGGCCCAGTCGGCCCTATTTGACCAGTCGGACCTTGAATACCTGTCGCCCCGCTTACTAAAAGATCCCAATAGCTAGAAGTTACTGAAGGAGTATTTCCCGCACCGCCACCGGACACATTGATATAAGCACTACCAATATAATGAACTGCATTACTTTGATGATATATATTCGCAGCGTCCCAAACTCCACTCCAAATGATTCCAGTGGCTCCAGTTGGTCCGATGTTTCCTTGCGGACCTTGTGTCCCTTGAGGCCCCGTCGGCCCTGTTACGGTACTTGCTTCCCCGACAGGCCCCGTAGGCCCCGTGGGTCCTGTGGTCCCTATTGGCCCGGAAACTCCCATAGGTCCTGTTGGCCCTGCTGGGCCCGTTACCCCTGTAGGCCCCGTCGGCCCTGTTACGCTAACTCCTGAAATCCCCGTCGCACCCGAAGGTCCCGTCGGTCCTATGAGTCCTATGGGTCCTATCGGGCCGATAGGACCCGTTATCCCTGTGGCTCCTGATGGGCCTGTTATGGTACTAGCTGCACCTGTTGCCCCTGTTGCCCCTGAAGGCCCTGTCGGTCCTAGCCCAGTCCCGGCTGGACCTGTAGGACCGGGAAGGCCTTGGGGTCCTTGAGTAAAAACTGTGAAAGGAACACTTGTAGTATCCGGAATAGTAACTTCCGAAGTCGTACCATCCGCCGTAATAGATGAAACATTCTGAGAGCTAGTAACGGAAACTTCCGAAACTGACCCGTCAGTTATTTTTGTCGTTATATTTTGATCAGCCATTCACCTAAGATGTTACCTCTGGTGAAATTAAAACTTTGCCTTGCAGTATTCTCGTCACTGTTCCGGCATCGTTATACATTTCAACGTCGTAAACACCTTGGGCTACGGGCAATGAAGCTGTAGAAGAAGCAGATAAAGCTATATCCACTAAACCACTAGCTAAAGAATCCCAATTCGCCGGAGATCCACTAACAACTGCGGGGGCTAAATCAATTAAAACACCAGTGCTTCCGTAAGAATGGCGTGCTTTTCCTCTCGTATTATAACCGCTGAGATTAATAGCGGCAGCATCGGCATCCTTAATAGCTATCCTTGCCGAATAAGTAGTCCCTTGCTGAATAAGAAGATTTGCACTAGTAGCCATTTTGAAATATTACACAATTTATCTCCCTTCTCCCAAAATTTTAAGAGTTTCGGGAGAAACATCTAGCTCCTCATTGGTATTTTGTCCGGGGCCTGTGTATTT
>Ga0208299_1001512_pt1 | contig 17228 bp, 9 predicted proteins | sample 15_taG_FD_184089 | JGI IMG/M metagenome (GOLD analysis project Ga0208299, IMG submission 184089) | Marine viral communities from the Subarctic Pacific Ocean - 15_ETSP_OMZ_AT15312 metaG (SPAdes) (version 2) | ecosystem: Environmental > Aquatic > Marine > Oceanic | place: Pacific Ocean | collected...
TGATGAAGGTATCGCATGAGCCCACGATGGGGAGGCGGCGAGTAGTCCAAGATGGTGCCAAGATCGGTGGTGGATCGGTGATAGGCGCTGCAATATACGGTGCAATTCAGGCGTTTATCCTTCATCTCAGGTCTGGGGGCGCACAATGAAGTGGTGGCGACGGTTGAAGTTGTGGCAGCGTGAGAAGGGGCAGCGTTATCTCATTCGCGAAGACTTTGCGGATCAGCTGAATGATGAGGGGAACCTGATTGTCTGCACGCTGTTTGGTGTCCTAGAGTTGGATGGGGATGATGAGTATGATAGGGCAACAGGAGCCTATGATACGGAGCATAATGAGTTTCATTTCGCGTTTGCCGGGCACGATGAGTGTTGCAAGCAGTTGCAGGCTTATGGCGTGGTGCATGATCGTGAGGGCAATGTGATTATGACGACACAGCGCCAAGTTGATATCGCGTTTTTTGATTTGCTGTTGGGTGCCGGTCGGCAGGTGCTGATTCGCCGTGTGCGCGAGGCTGAGGGTCAGTTGACCGGCCTCGGCAAAGAGATTGGTTCGTTGTTGATCCGGGCAGTTGTGTATTACAAGGCTGTGAGGAAGTGGGATAAGGCGAAACGGTTTTTTGGATTGAGATGATCAGGGCCTAGCATTGTGGCCGGGAGATTGACATGGCACGGTATCGGACTTATGGGCAGGTCGATGATGCACCGCAGTTGGATGGTGATGCGGGTTTTGTTGGCGTGGATGCCCGGCGAGATCCCCGGCAGATTGAGCCGGGGTTGTGTGCGATGGCTAAGAATAAGGTGTTTGATCAGGGCGTGGCCGAGACAAGGCCCGGTTTTGCCAGTGTTGGATGGGGCACTGAGTGGGGGATGGCGTTGCCTACTGATATGCTTTTGAAGGCGGCGACGAGCAGCGCGGATTATGGCACGCTGGATGGCGAGCATGTGGATGATGGGGTGTTTAAGGTCCAAGACCGTGGCGTTAAGGAGTTTGAGTATCGTACGTGTTACCGCATTGATGGCCGGGTGAATTATAGTGTTGGCGATGTTGTGAATATCGCGATGTTCAGCAATTCCCTTTTCAATAATCTGAATAGCGAGTGGGTTATTAGCTATGCCGGTGATTCGTATTTTCGTGTGATCCCGGATGAGGCCGATTGGGATGCGGCCCCGGCAAGCGAGGCGCTTGGAAATGGCTATGCGGAGTGGCAGGGCACGGTGAGTTTTGATGAGGCCCAAGGGTTTGGCAGCGTGTTTGGTGCGGCTGTGTTCAGCGATCCGAATGGGCAGGAGGGTACGCTGGTGGCGCTTGCCGACCGTGTGCTGTTGCTGCGATCCGGCCAGTTGCCGCAGTCGATTGCGTTGCCATCCGGCGAGACGCTGGTGGATACGGTGCGTTTTGTGCAGTGCTTTGATCGTGTGATTATGTTCCGGGGTGTTGATGCTACCCCGCTTGTCTGGAATCCCCACCAAGATTTTGAGGTTGGGCTTGGTGAGTTCGATGAGGTTGCCGAGCTTGGAGCCGGGAGCCCGGGTTTCCTGGAGCCGATCCCTAACGGGATTGATGGGGTTGAGTTTAATGGCAGGCTGTTTGTGGTGTATAGCCGGGACCAGATTGCGGTGAGCGACCTTTATGATTATACGCATTATGATCCGGTGTTTCAGGCGTTTAGAATCAATGAGGGCAGTGATGATTCTATTGTGAAGATTATGCCGTTTGGCGAGCAGAGGATGCTGGTGTTTTTTGATCAGAGCATTTGGATGCTGGATAATGTGTATGGGGATCTGTCGGAGGTACGGGGAGATTTGTTGACCCGCGAGCGCGGAGCTGTTGCGGCTGATGCGATTGTGCAGATGGGGCCGGATATCTGGTTTTTGGGTGAGGGTGGCGTGTGGAGCGTTGCGCAGACGGAGCAGGCACAGTTGCAGGCGAGCGCGGAGCCTATCAGCGCACCGATCAGGAAGCTGATGGCCCGCGTGAATTGGGGTGCTGTTGATGGCGCGCAGGCTGTGAGCCATGATGGCCGGTTTTATCTGGCAGTGCCGCTGGATGCGGCGACTTATAGCAATGCGCTGTTGGTTTATGATCAGGTGAGTATGCGCTGGTGGGGGTATTGGACTAGCGAATGTCTTGATGTGCAGCGCATGATTAAGACAGACCATGCCGGGAATCGTGAGGTTGTGGTGGTGAATGGCGATGCGTTGGATGAGGCCGCTTATCATGGTGCTGTGTTGGTTGTGGGTGAGGGGTATAAGGATGAGGTTTATGGCAACCATTTGGAGATTGAGGATGAGCTGATTACCCGTGGGTATTCGTTTGGCAATGTTGGCCGGAAGCGATCCCGTGAGGTTGAGGTTGTGGTGAGTACCTGGAACCCGAGTTTTGAGATTACGCATTTGGTTAATGGTGTTGGCGAGGAGCGCAGCTTGACTGGTGGCGCGGTGACGCGGGACCGGGAGAAGTATAGTGTTTTCTCGAAGGCTGATTATGATGTGACGAATGTTGATGATGATCATGCCGAGCCGTACCGTGAGGATTATAGTGTGCGGCTGGGAGGCGCGCTTGAGGGCTGGTGTGGCGCGCTGGTGAATGATGATCAGAGTGATCTTGAGGTACGGCTGTATATGCCGGTGGATTATAGCGATATTACGTTGATCAATGCCGGGCAGGGTACGCTGTGGGATGATTTGCACCCGAGCGTTGCCGGGCAGGTGATTGTGACTCAGGGCTTTCTTTCCCCGGAGATGAATCGCAGTTGGACTGTGGCACAGGATAGCAGTGTGGGAACCCCTGAAGCTGTGTGCGTGGTTACGGCAGCAGAGAAGCTGGCTATCATTTCGAGTTGCAATTCTTTATATACAAAGAATGGTGATGGTGAGTACATTATGCCCGGGGATCCGGGGGGCGATGATAAGTATATTAAGAGTTATGATGTTGGGAATGCGTTGACAAACCCGTTGCATCTTGGATCTGGTGGGGTGGATGTGCAGTTGCACCAGCAGGTTGAACGCAAGTTGAAGTTAAGGCAGGCCGGAGCCTGGAGCCAGTTGAAGTTTACGAATACACAGGGCCGGTGTTTGGTTCATGGAGTTCAGATTGCCGGGGATGATGCCCGGCGAAGCTATAGGGAGAGTCACTGATGGCAACTACATTCAATCGCAATGCGAACCTACCGTTGACGGATCTTTCACGGCAGGAGTTTTATGATTTGATGGAACAGTTGATTCCGCAGAATGCGCTGTGTGATGATAGCGATGCTACTACGGATCAAACGCTTACGGTTAGCGGCCAGTTGGTGCGCGCTAATATGAATGTGCCCCGCTGGAAGAAGTTTACGGTGGATGTGGATGATCTGGATACGGCAGGCACTGGCCATGTGGAGAGTTTGTTTGCGCTGGGAACCACGGGCGTGGTGCATGCTGTGTATATGAAGCACAATACGGCTTTCAGTGGTGGTGGCGCAACGAGTTGCGCGGTGAGCGTTGGTTATGCCGGTGGGGTGACTGCCTATGCCGGAGCGTTTGATGTGTTTCAGGCTGTTGCGGCAGCGACGAACCAGATGAATACGGTGGTGGCGAGCAATGCGGCGATCAGCGTGCCTGGTACTACGGTGGTGGCAGATTTCAATTCTGATGTGAATTGTGATACGCTTACCGCAGGTGAGGTTGATATTTGGGTACTGTACTCAGAGTGCTATTAAGAGTCATGGCCCCACCGGGCAAGCCCGGGGGTGGCCCGGAGTGTTGGCCGCAGAGAATTGGAGTTGATTATGAGTGGTGAGATTGAAGTTACTTTGGCGCAGTTGCTGGATGAGGTTAATGGCGAGGAGTTGACGCTTGCCCGGATCAATCAGCTTTTGAGAGGGATTACGGTACGGGTTTCAGCCGATGCTGTTACCGGGCGCGAGATTGCCGATGGCACGATTGGCGCGGATAAGCTGGAGAGCGATATTAGTGCGCAGATTGGCATTCCCAACGATAGCATTTCGACTGCTAAGATTGTGGATAGAGCGGTTACGGGCGATAAGATTGCGCTGGATGGCGTGGCCGCTGTGAATGTGGCGAGCGATGTTGCCGGTGATGGTTTGACGCAGGCCGCTGGTGGCGCGCTGGATGTGAATGTTGATAATGTTTCCCTGGAGACTTCCGGGGATGCGGTGCAGGTGAAGGATGATGGCGTTACAACGGCTAAGATTGCCGATGCGAATGTGACGCTGGCCAAGCTGGCCGCAGGCGCGAAGGCGCAGGTGTTGCAGGCCGTGAAGGATGATGCGCAGGAGATTGTGCATAGTGCGTGGCGCGAAGTGAGCGATTTGACTACGAGCATTACCCCGGCCAGTACGAGCAATAAGGTGTTGGTGGTTGCTAATGTGAGCTTGTGTTGCCTTACGAGCGGGAGCGGTGTGCATGCCGCTGTGCGTGTGCTGCGTGATGGATCCCCGATTGGTGTTGGCGAGGCGACCCCGATTGAGGAGCAGGTTGGTGTGGCTGCGTTTTTGCAGACCGGCACAGCCGAGACTTGCAGCCTGGTGTTTCTGGATTCCCCGGCGAGCGTTGCGGCAGTTGAGTATACGCTGGAGGTTTATCATTTTGATTCGGGCGATACGCAGACGCTTTATGTGAACCGGCACACCACGGATTCAATTATGGTGTTTCATGCGAGTTCGACGTTGACACTTCAGGAAGTACAAGGATAGGAGGCCGCGATGCCGTTTGGAATTAGCAGTGTTGGAGCAAGATCTATTTCGGATGTGCCGCGTGTGAGCGCGGGACGGTTTGGCAGTGTGCCGCAGGTGCCGGGACGCTATGCCGGATATTCCGATTCGTTGCGTCAGAAGATGTTGCAGCGTGAGGGTGTGAAGGCACCCACGATGGGGCAGGTTGCTGATGTGGCGTATGATCCGTATGCAGCACAGGGGATCAGTGGCGTTGCTGATGTGCAGGCGCAGATGCTTGATATGCAGGGGTTGCCAAGTACGCAGTGGCAGGGCGTTGATGCGCAGCAGGCCGGGCAGAGTGCTTTGCAGGCGCAGATGCAGCAGCAGGCACAGGCTGGACTGGATCTTGGTGGCCAGCTTAGTGCCGAGGATTTGAGGGCGAGCCAGCAGAGTGCAAGGGCAGCAGCCACGGCACGCGGAGCGGTTGGTGGCCGGAGCAATGCGGCGATGTTTGCGGAGGCGCTGAATCGTGATGTTTATTCCCGAGCCCGGCAGGGCGAGCGCCGGGGGTTTGCGCAGAACGTGGAGGCCGCGAGCTTGCAGCAGCGTATGGCTGATGCGGCACAGGCGAATCAGGTTGGGATTGCGAATGCACAGGGCCAGTTGCAGTCTGGTATTGCGAATCAGGGCACGCAGATGCAGGGGCTGTTGGCGAACCAGCAGGCCGGGATGCAGGCCGGGTTGGCGAATCAGCAGATGGGGTATAATGTGCAGGCGTTTAATGCGGGCGCGCAGAATCAGGCCGGGCAGTTTAATGCACAGATGGGGTTGCAGGCCTCGATGGCGAATCAGGGTGTTGATTTGGCGCGTCAGCAGACGATCTATGGCGGGCAGATGCAAACGAATATTGCGAATCAGCAGGCGCGTCAGGCACAGTATGGCCGGGATATGCAGGCGCAGTTGGCTAATCAGGGTGCGCAGATGCAGGCGCGCGGTCAGGAGTATGCTGGTGGCCTTTCTACGGCGTTGGCGAATCAGGGGATGAATTTCAGTACGCAGCAGGCGAATCAGCGTACTGGCCTGGAGGCTGCAATGGCGAATCAGCGTACGCAGTTGGGTGTGTATGATATCCGGTCTGGTGTTGGCCAGCAGCGTTGGGATTTTGCGGCGAATGCCCGAGAGAACCGGGCTATCCGGTCGCAGAATATGGCCGATATTGGGAATATCTATTCCGGGCGCATGCCGATTATGCAGCAGGGTTTGGCGAATACGAGGAACCCGAGCCCGGTTAGACCTAGACCGGCAACGGGAATCAGTGTAATCTAGTAACTCAGAATCAATGGAGGGTGTGATGCCGTATAATCCTGGAAATAAGTTTATTGGCCCGCAGGTTATGGCCGGGTTTATGGACCGTGAGAAGCAGCAGCGCGAGAAGGATAAGAGCGATGGTGATTTGATGAAGGGGTTTAAGGCTTTGCATCAGGCGAGCCCCGAGTTGCAGGCGATGGTTCCGATCCAAGACTTTGGCGATATGAGCGCGAATGCTGTACGTGGTATCATGGAGGGGATTGGCGCGATGCACCAGCAGCAGCAGGTGCAGGTGCAGCAGGCGCAGGCCGAGCAGCAGGCGCAGGCGCAGTTGCAGCGCAATCAGCTTGAGTATCTATCCCAGCAGCAGGAGGAGGCGCACCAGAAGGATATGATGCGGTTCCGGCGCGAGGATCTGGCATTGAAGAAGTCTCAGTCTGAGGCGATGCCGAAGTGGCTTGATGTGCCTGGTGCGAATCAGCCCCCAGCGGCGTATTCCCCGCGTACGGGCAATGTGACGGTGTTCCCGCAGCCCCTGGAGGAACGGACGGAGCCGGTGGGTACGGCGTACCCGAGCGGTGCTGTTGATTTGGGCAATCGCAATCGCTTTGGTGAGCGGGTGTTGAATTTCCCGCCCGCGATGAATCAGTGGGATTATATGAAGAGTAGGCGCCCGGGTGGAGCTCCGGGCGCTGGTGTTACACAACCGCAACAGGCTGCCGGTGGCCCACAGGGTTCACTGCCATCCAAGGATGCTTTTATTGAAGAGTTTAAGAAGCAACCGAGAGCCAACGGCCAGCCGCCTACACAAGCGCAGCTTGATGCTGCTTATGGGCGTTACTGGAGATAGGCATGGCCCGCTTTGATGATCTGTTTGGTGCCCCTACGGAGGGCGCCGGGCGCTTTGATGATCTGTTTGTATCTGATACCCCCACGGTCCCCACAGCACAGCCGGTGCAGCAGGGTGGCCCGTTTGATGATCTGTTTGATGTTGTGCAAGGCGCCCGTATATCGGGACCGCTGAAGCCGGGGTTAGCGGGCAGACGCGGCAAGCGCATGCCGGATTTGATTCAGGATGATGCCGGAATTTTTCGGGCTGAGTCTGGTGAAGCTATCCCGGCTGATAAAAACTGGTACAGCCAATATGGCCTGGAGTTGGATTACAAGACCGGTGGCCAGTTTGAGAAGCAGAGGCGTGCCAGCCAGTACGAGGATGGTGATCTGGTATCCCGCTTTTTAGTAGGCGGTGAGCAGGTGCAGGCAGCGCAGGATGTTGGTGCGTTTTTCCGGGCGATGGATGGCATTGAGAATCCCGAGGTTTGGGCTAAGGGTTTTGAAACAATGGATACGCTGGATGCCTATACCGCTGAAATGCCGGTGGCTGAGACTAAGGTTGGCAGGGCAGTCCAAGGTGCGGCGCAGATGGCCGGCCCGATGCTGGATAATATTGGAGCTGAAGCTGTTGGCCGCGTGATCCGTGCTGGAACCGGGATCCCCGCTGGTAAGCTGTATAATTTTGCGTATTGGCAGAGCGAAGGCGCAGGTTCAACCTTGCGCGAGGCGCTTGTTGATCAGGATCCGGCCAGCATGACGAGGGATGAGAGGCAACGGGCTTTTGTGATATCACAGGCAGCCGGTGCCGCTTATGCGAGTGTTGAAATGCTTTCCGGTTTGTTCCCTGGTAGCAAGTCCACTGGACTGGACCCGGCTGGTAGGCTTTCGCGTCAGGTGTTTAAGCGGCTGGCTAGCGATAGGCGCTTGGCAAAGGTTGGAGAAATGGGCTTGCGCGAGGGCTTGCGGTATGTGTTTAACGTGCTGGAAGAGGGTTTTCAGGACGATATTAAGCTGGTGGCCGGTGATGCTGTCAGTGGCGAGGAAACAGAGGTTGCCGAGCGTTGGCAGAAGTTTGGTGAAACCCTTGAGCAATCGGCTGGCCCGATGGCTGTTATTAGTTTGCTGTTTGGTGGTGGTGGATCGGTGCCGGAGTTGCTGGCATTGAGGAAGGATGGCCCAGCCGCCCCGAGGACACAGGAAACATCTTTTGAAGTGACTCCCCCCACCCCAGAACAGGCCCCGAAGATTGTTGTTTCGGGATGGAAGAACGGTCAGAAGGTTCTGGTGAGTACCGGCAGGGCAGGCGCCAAGGCCAAGGCCGGTAAGGTACTGCAGCAGGTTGACGCCAATACCGTGAGGGTACGGGTTGGCAAGACTATTCAGGATGTGCCGGTTGAGCAGGTGGCAATACCCTCCGCGCAGGAGACGCTGGAAAGCCAAAGGGAGATCCTTGCCGGGTTGGAGCCCGAAGCCCGGGCGCAGGTGAGATCCGATGTGCGTGAGCTGGATGCCTTGCTGGAGCAGAGCCACTGGTGGAATGTGGAACTGGGCGCCGAGCAGGGGACGAGCGAACGCGATGCCGGTATCAACCGGCATACCGCACTGCTGCAAGCAAGGACCGAGGCCGCCAAGGCTGTTGGCCAACCTGATGCCGATTTAACGAATCCTATTGTACGTGCCGAGCTGCTGCCACAGGTGAGGGCATATCTGGAGACAGAAGGACGGTCAGAGGTCATTCAGGACGCTCTTGATCGTTCTAAGTATGACGCCAACCGTGGTGGCGGTTTCGCCGTGCAGGACTCCATGATCCCCGAGGGGGCCCTGCTATGGCGAGACGGAGAGTGGCATACGGCAGAACTCACCGCGGAGGGAGACGTTGACCTGGTGGATGGACAGGTGACCCCGATTGCCCGGGGTGATGTTGTTGACGGTTTGGGCGCGATGATCGTGCCCGGGGATGAGGCCTACGACATCGCACGGAAAGAGTTTGATGCGCAGGAAGCCGGTGAACATGCGGCCCGGCAGAGTGCAACCGATGTCAGCCATGATGCCCGGCTGGATGCCCTGGCTGAGATGCGGGCGAATCTTGAGGCGTCAGAACCTGGTAGTGCGTTGCATGGTGAGTTGGTTCAAGCTGTAGAGCAGTTGCAGCAGAGCATCGACAGTGATGTTAGGCATGGGTATGTAAAGAGTGAAACAGGAGGGCAACAGAATGACCGAGTCAGTGACAGTGAGGTCCGAGAGCGGCAGGAGCAGGGGCCGAATAGCAATACCGGCTGGAGCGAATGGCAAGCGACTCGCGCAGCAATTCGCGAAGACGTTGACGCGACTAGAGAAGTCAGGGAGTCCATCGAGTCAGCCGAAGAAGATGTAGAATATTCACAGACCGAATCGGCGGTGGCGTATTCTGAGAAGTTGGCCGGGACCGGGCATCGTGTTGTGTACCTGAAGAATGCCGGAGTGGTTGAGGGCTTTACGGTTAACGGGTTGGTCGTGATCAACACATCTGCTGCAGCCGAAACGAGTGAGTATGAAACGCATGAATATTTCCATACGCTGGAGGAGGCCGGGGATCCGGAGGCGCTGGCGCTGATTGAGTCTGTGGATATGTCGACCCCGGCAGCTCAGGCTTATCACGTTGCAGTGAGCGATATTACGGGACAGACTGAACAGCAGAGCCGTGCCGACTTGGCCGCAGATATTTATTCCGGGCGTGAAGTTGCGCATGGGGTGAGGTTGCAGGAAGCGATAAGGCGCGGCAGCCAGATTGAGTCTCGGACCCCGCAGGGCGATCGAGGATCGGCTGATCCGCGCCTTAGCACAACCCCACAGTACAGCGTGAATGATGTTCCCGTCAAGCCAAATGGGGATGTGGTTTCTGTGTATGATTCAGGTACGGATCCGCTCAGGGTTGGCGATTCGATGACTCCAATCGGCAATATGAAGTTCAGCGTTGATTCCGCGGGCCAGAAGCATGTCGAGTGGGAGTTTGATTATGACTCGACGGAGGCCCGCAAGGTTAATGGCCGGTTGGCCAGAGAACTGGATGCCGTGCGACGATTGTTTGGCCCGGCTGCCATGAAGTCGCTGGCCGCTAAACGAGTGGTCACTCTGGATCAGGGCGAAGAGGTTACCCGCTATACGGTGCGACCGCATGAGGCGTTTGCCTGGTTGCAGAGCGATGCGGCCCGGGCCCGGATCTCCCGGCTGCTTGACCCCAAGGTTGACCTCGATGTTCTGGCGCGGGAATCCGGGATACCCGTCCAGCCGAATGATGGTGACTATAAGCAGTTCAAGAGCGACCTGAAGGGATTGCGGCGTGGTTTTGCGAAGCTGCGGGAGGTCCCAACCAAGAAGAATGATATCATCATCCTGGGGGATAATTCCAAGGCCGGGGCCCATGTCGCGTTTGCGTTGATGACTTGCCATCCCTCCAGCGGGTGCAAGGTATGCTATGCCGCCGGAGATATGTATAAGGGCGTGCTGAGTCGTGGCGTGCGAAATATGCTGATGGTACTTCAAGACCCCAAGGCTTTCGGGCGCCGGTTGGCTGAAGAGGTGAAGGTGAATCATCCGAATCGAGTTAATCTCCCGTTTTTCCGTTTGCTGGGATCCGGGGATATGACGCACATCTCACAGGTGGAAGCATTTAATGAACTCTCCCAGCATCTTGACCGGCCCATTCATATTTTTTCCCGGCATCACGATCTGCTGGGCAAGCTGAAGAGTTCTAAGACTGCGCCGTTTATTCGCATGGCAAGCGTGGACGGTCAGCTGTTCCGGCATTATGGTTTGCGCAAGTTGGCCAATAACCGGAAGACGCGAGGGATCCTGACGGCATTCCTGCTATCTGGAGAGCATGAGATCGCTGACGTGAAGGCATTGTATGACAGACATGCGCTTGCGCTTGTGTTGCCAGCGAATGCGGATCTGTATCGAAAGATGATTGCGCAGCATCCTGAGTTGACCGGCGCTGCGTGCCCATGCGATGCCGACCAGCGCCCCCATCATTTCAGTTGTCAGTTGTGTGCGGCCTCGAGGTCCGGCTGCTTTATGTTCGCCAACGAGTTGATGGTGGATGGTAAGGGTCGGACATGGGTCGATGGTGATACTGATATCCCGGATGATGCGGTGAGCGTGCTGCAGTTTGAGAAGGGCGCATCGACTTGGATTGGAGCCCAGAAGAAGATCATACAGGCTTCGATTGATGTAACGAAGACTGCGCTGAACAAGCATTATGACCCGGTGAAGAAGGCCTGGGTGCAGGAGCGCACGACCGTGAGACGGGGAGTGAATATCAACGATTCGACGATGGACTATACCGGTCTGATTCTGAATGGGTCGAAGACGGTGGAAACGCGGGACGACACCAGATCGCTTTCTCCGTACGTTGGGAAGCGGGTGGGAATTGTCCGTACCGGGAAGGGCAAGGCAACGCTGGTGGCAACAGCCGTGATTGGTGAGCCGGTGACGTATGCGACGGAGGCTGAGTTCCGGGCTGCGTACGATCAGCATCAGGTGCCGGTCGGTGATGATTTTGATTTCAAGGGAGTGAAGTATGGATTTCCGCTGACTGAGGTGACGAAGGTTTCCCCCGTGGATGTCAGCAAGCGGGCGGGCCGGGTTGCCCGCAATATTGAGAGCGTGAAGCTGAAGACGAGCGCCTGGTCGCGATTGTCCCCTGAGCAGCGCATGGATGAGGCGAAGAAGTTCCGGAACAGCAACCCTGAAGCCGAGTTGAAACCGATCCCGCTGAAAGATCTGAGGTGGACGGGAACGATCGATTCGACCGATCAACCCGAGGTGGCTCACTCTTACATTGCATCTCAGGAGAAGGCGATTGCCAGCACAGAGGGTGGGAATGTTACGATCCCGGCTACTGCTCAGTCAGAGGCAAAGGTATTTCGCAATGGGCGACTGGTTCAGGACCCGGCCAAGGTGGATAGGCTTACCAAGAAACCGGTGAAGTTCTCTGTGAGCCCGGCGCAGGATGCTGAGTACATGGAACTGGCCAAAGACCCAAAGAAGAACGGATCGGCCTTGCAGCGGATGGTGTACGAGGCCGCGAAGCGGTCGGGGCATACATATCTTCGCGGTGCGAGAACTCAGGATGCCGCCCATGACGTTGACTGGATGCTGTTCGGGAGCGACTGGGGCGACGTGGCAGGTTATGGACCGTATATGTTTGTCGCTAATGATAATGGGGCTGTGGATGCGAGTGATTTACGACAGGATATCGTTGATGCGCTGACCGATGCGCCCGAGATGGCCGACCTCGCTGGTACGCCAGAGGACGTAGCGACCGAGGCAGTTCCAGAGAGAATAGTGGATTCAGCAGGGATGTGGGACAACCCCGATCTTGTGATGCGCGTATGGGACAAAGTATTGGAACCGCGTGAGATCAGCAAGGTCCGGACGCCAGATGGTCTGATCGTCTTCGACCCATCCCAAATCAAGTCAGCCGACCCCACCACTTACGACGAGCAGGGGAATGTGATTCCTTTGAGCCAGCGCTTTGATCCCAGCACCCCGCTGTTGGCCCGGGAGCAGGATGATTACCGGTACATGGTTGACAAAGGCAAGCCTGATGCGATAGAAGGAGGACAGTATGACAGTCAAGAAACAGAGTTTCCCCGGGGAGTTGGTGAGGATCCCGATGCCAGACGGTACAGCGCAGATCGTGGAGCTGGACGAGAAAGGGCGCTTGCCGAAGTACGGGAAAGATTTGTTGGCGCAGGCGCGACGACAGAACAGCGCGAGAACTGGCAAGGCATAGAGCTGGATCAGGATGCGCTGAATTCCCCCGAGTGGCAGCAGGTTGATGCCCGAGCAGCAGCAGCCGGTTTTGTGCTGGTGCCCGCTAAGGGTATCCCTAAGGTGGCCGGGCTGGTTGATGCCCGCCGTGGCTTTATTGTTGTCAATACGCAATCACGCCATGATCCGATTAAGATTGTGGACCATGAGCTTTTCCACGATCTGATGCATAAGGATACGGTGGCCGCTGTGCAGTTGCGCGATGCCGTGAATGTGCATTCCCCCGCTTTCCTGGAGTATAAGGATGCGCTGCTTTCCCATTCCGGGATGCGGGCGCATTTCGAGGCAGCAGCACGCGGCAGGAAGCGACCCGGCCAGAGCTTGCGTAATGCGCTGGATCTGATGGTGGCCGAGGAGATGGCCGCTAATGTGTTTGCCGATACTACGGTGCATTTCGGTGTGCAGCAGGTGGATGCGTTGCAGCCTGGTGTGGATGTGCCTGGTATGCGCGATGTGTTGCAGCAGGGGTTGGTGGCACAGGCTATGCAGCCAGCCGCACCACGGGGGCCTCCGGGGTATATGGCGGCAGTTTACCACGGCAGCCCGCACGTATGGGAGCCCGAGCCTGAATTTCCCCACGGCAGGCCACGGCTGGACAAGATCGGTACAGGGGAAGGCGCGGCTGCATACGGTTGGGGATGGTATTCAGCAGAGGCCGCAGATGTGGCCAAGTCGTATGCGCCCCGGGATTACGATTATGAATCGCAGTTGATGCAGCTTTACAAGAATGCCGAGGGGTTTGGCGATTATACCGCCATGGAAGTGCTTGAGAGCGCGATGATGCACGCCACACCCTCTGAGTTGCGGGAGCAGTACACACTCAAGAACGGGTATGATGCTGAGTTTCTGGATACCGCAATCCAGACTATTAAACAGGTTGAAGATCTGGCTATTAGTGATTTTGCTCTTTACAAGCTGGATCTGCCTGATGATGTGGTGCCGCTGTTATTGGATTGGGATGGTAAGACCCCAAGGGCTGTATTGGGGAAACTGGTTGACCAAGCACAGGCCGAGGGTATTGATGATCTCGGATTTGTTCAGCGAGCTTATGAAAAGTATGGTAATCCTGCTTATTATCCGACCGGCGATTATGTTTATACAGAGCTAACGTCTCGATTCGGAACGAAGCAGGCCGCAGCAGAGTTTTTGGCAAGATCCGGGGTGCCGGGGAATCAGTATCTTGATCAGTACAGCCGCGATACGCACACGGCAGAGCCGACACGCAATTATGTGATATGGGATCAGGATGTTCTGGATGATATGGCGTTGCTTGAGCAGAACGGTAAGGCGCTGGATGCTATCCGGGATGCGCAGGTGCAGATGATGGCTGAAGATCCTGGTGCGGTGGATCCGATGGTGACGAAGGGTGTGGAGTATATTGATAAGGTGTACCCGGATTCAGTGCCGGAGCGTGGCGAGATGCGTAAGGCGCTGGTGAAGCGTTTTCATTCCGGGGTGTTGCCGCATTTGGCTGCGATCTATAAGAATGTGGAAGGCCGGAAGCTGCGAGGGTTTGCGAAGCGTATGAGCGAGCGCCCCGATATGAAGGAGTACAAGGAGCGTATTCTGAAGAATCGGGAGAATTACTATGAGCCGCAGAATTATGAGGAAATTAACGACTTCTTAGATACGCTGGAGCCGGATGAGTGGAAAGAGATTGCGGTTAAGAACCGGGGTAATGTGGGACCACTGGCCGGGATGCGGTATATTGAGTATTTGCGCGAGCGCGGCGATGATATGTTGCCCACGATTGAGCTTCTGGCCAAGCACGGTACGCACCCCGCACAGCTTTTGAGGCAGTACGCAGAGGCAAGGAGACGGATCCCGGAGCTTCTGGTGGATGTGGTTGGCAAAATACTGGATAAGCACGGGGTGACTTTCAGGGATGGCCAGCAGGCGGTGTTGATTGGCCGGGCACGCGCCGATTTTGCGGCCCGCGATGCGTTGCGGAAGGCAGAGGCCGATTGGAGTAAGGATTTTTCAGAGGAGAATGCCAAGACTGTTGCCCGGTTGACCCGCGAGGCCGATAAGGTGAATCGTAGGTTGATCAATTACATTAACGATATCACCCCGAAACGCTTTTGGGCTGATATTGTGCCGTTGGGGTTGCAGGGTGGTTTGTTGAGGCCTATGTCGCAGGTGGCGAATATCGCGGGCAATGTGGCGTTTATGCCCATCCGGGCGAGCTATTATAGTATTGGCGCGGCTACTGATGCGCTGCATTCCTATATCACAAGTACCCCACGGACGCTGTTGCAGCCTGGTGCCGGTGCCCGCTTTGTGGCTGGTGGCGCATGGAGAGGGTTGAAGGAGTCAGGATATCAGGCTGTGCATGGTGTTGGCCCCGGTGGAGCCGGTGGCGAGAGTGTGACGGCTTTCCGGCCAGCGCGGGCTTTGCTTCAGGCTATCACTGGCAATAATCTACCGGTGGATAAGAAGACCGGCAATGTCAGGAAGCGGGATAGGGTTAATAGGCTTGCGGAGGCGCTGATTGGATCCCATGCCGCACCGATGTTGAGGGCGCTTGCTTTTGGTGATTTGCCAGTGAAGTATGGCGATTATGCCCGGCTGTTGGGCGAGCAGGCCACTATTCGCGGGTTGACCGGCAAGGCAGCAGAGAAGTTTGTGCGTTTTCCACCACCCGATGCGCGAGCTATTGCAGCCCGGGAGGCAGCGCAGGGCGTTTTTCAGCAGGAGAACCTGTTGGCAACAGCTGCCTATGATCTGAAACGTACTCTGTCTAGTGTGCGCAGGGTTGGCCCCGCATTGAATCTTGGTTCAACCGTGGTGGCCCCTTATGTGAAGACCCCGGCGAACCTTGCAGCCGCGGCTTTGGTGTTTGGTGCCCCGGAGGTGCCGTTTTTGATGGCTGTTGATGCTGCTTTGCGTGGTAAGCGCCGAGAGGCACACTTGAATTTCGCTAAGTTTGTGGTGTCGCAGATGATGATTTTTGGTGCGTATTACCTGTACCGGGCTGGTGTGCTGTTTGGGGATCCCGATAAGGAGAGCGGCAAGCGGCGAGCTATGCAGCGAGCGATGGGGTTGGCGAATACGGTGAATGTGTCAGCACTGAAACGCCATTGGAAGGGCGAAGACACTACCCCGCGTGAAGGGGATGAGTTGCGGAGCCTTTCCCGGCTGGGATTCTTTGGAATCAATGCCGATATGGTGGCTAATGGGATGTATGACAAGGAGCGCGAGGCGTTGAAGTATGGCGAGACGCTGGACGAGCAGGCGACGGACTATTTTGCCCGGATAGTCACGACATACCCGCAGTTGTTGAGCGCCACGGCTAATACGACCATGATGAAGGGTACAGCCGATCTGATGGAGGCTATTATGGATAACCGGTATGCCCGCTGGTTCCAAAATGCTTTCTATTCAGTCAGCACGGTTGCTTTGCCTGGAGCTATGGACGCAGTGAACCGCAGCAAGATTGAGTATTTGCCCGAGATGCGCGGTGATACGCTGTTGGATAGTTTTGCCAATGTGGTTAAGGCCCGGCTGTTGAATGTTGAGGATATGCCGCTGAAGCGTGATCTGTTGGGCAGGCCCATACTGTCTACCCCGGAGGGCTCAGACCCGTTTGCCTATCACTTCTTGGATGTGACCAAGAAGCGCACGGTGCCGCAGGATCCGTATTTGAAGCTGATGTTTGATGTGTACGCAGCTTCAGGCGACGACGATGCGATACCCAGCATTCCTGGTAGGACGTTCAGAGCCCCGCAGATGCCCGGGCAACCGAAGACAGCGCCGGTTGAGTTGCTGGTGGCAGAGCATAGCCGTTTTCAGGAGCTGTTGGGCCAGCACCGCATGGAGATGATGCAGGGCTTGATTGAGGATACCAGCTTCAGAACCTTGCCCGTAGAGATGCAGGTGCAGTTGTTGACTGCCACTTATAGCGCGTCATTAAGGCTTGCAAAGGCTGATTACATGATGGAGAATCCTGTTGTGGGACAACAAACAGGAGGTAGTCATGTACGGAGATCGAAACGAGGCAAGCGGTAATTCTAATATGGTGTGAGCCTACCTATGTTGAGAAGTTGCGCGCCCGAGAAGCCCAGCAGGAGCAGGAGCAACCCACTAAGGGCGAGCGTTTTGCCGGGATTCTGGACAGCAACAACGAATGAGTTGCGCTGTTTTTCTGATTTTTTCACCTTGATTAACATGGAGCCAGTGCCGTAGTGTTCTTCTATGGATTCAGACCAACCAACCACGCCAGTCAGTAAGTTTACGGTGACTGTGCCCGAGCCGGTGTATGCCGCTTTGAAGCTGAAGGCCGAGGAGTTGGGTGGCTTTACTGTTCCCACCTATGTGCGGCTGTTGGCTATCGCCCACGTTGATCCTGATGCTATCCAATCACTAATAGACAGGTGAGTTATGCCTAATGCCGGTGCCGCTATCGAAGCGATGAGCAACCAGTGTGGACTGCCACAGCGCGTGAAGCACAAGTATGCGGGCGTTTTTGAGTGGGATGATGCCCGGCAGGTCTTTGTGGGATCTACAGGTGGAGCCGAGGTTGTGGCCACTGCCTATATGGTACGGAACGGCTGGGATACCCTTTTCAGTAGCGCGCCAACCGAGCAGCAGGAGATGAGCTTGTGATGCCCCGGATGG
>Ga0208299_1001513_pt1 | contig 17223 bp, 24 predicted proteins | sample 15_taG_FD_184089 | JGI IMG/M metagenome (GOLD analysis project Ga0208299, IMG submission 184089) | Marine viral communities from the Subarctic Pacific Ocean - 15_ETSP_OMZ_AT15312 metaG (SPAdes) (version 2) | ecosystem: Environmental > Aquatic > Marine > Oceanic | place: Pacific Ocean | collected...
CCGAGCGGCTGGGAAAAACGGTCGCGGAAATCCGGCAGATGCCGGAGAGCGAATATAACGGATGGTTGGCGTATTTCGCCGAAAAGGATAAACCAAAATGATTGGCCGCAACGATGCGAATATTAACATCCACGCAACCGACAAAACCGGGCGCGCAATCGCATCGGCCAGAAAGAACCTCACCGGCCTGGGCACTGCCATGCGCGGCATCGGTGGCCTGGGTGCCGGATATCTCGGTGTTCAGATGGTGCGCGATATCGCCGGCATCAACATGGAGTTCGAGCGCGCCTCCCGCGAAGTCAACTCCCTCCTGAACCTTTCTGAAAAAGGCTTCCGATCATTGCAGGACGATATCCGCGCCGTCGCCTCCACCATGGGCATCGACCTGGTCGACGCCACCAAAGCCGCCTATCAGGCCATATCCGCCGGGGTCGATCAAAAAGACCTTTCCGGATTCCTCCGCACCGCCGCGCAGGCATCGGTCGCCGGGCTGACGGATACTGAAACCGCCGTCGATGTGCTTTCCACCGTCGTGAATTCTTTCGGCGAAGAAAACATCGATGCCGCCAAAGCCGCCGATATTCTTTTTTCCGCCGTCAAGGATGGTAAAACTACCTTCGGCGAACTGGCAAAATCACTCTCCAAAGCCGCCCCGCTCGCTGCCGCCACCGGCGTGGACTTCGAAGAGCTGGCCGCAGCTGTCGCCGCCATCACCAAGCGCGGTGCCCCGACGGCTGAGGCCATGACCCAGATCCGCGCCGTGATGATTGCGCTGAAAAAGCCGACCACTGAAATGACCCGCATTCTACAGTCACTCGGCGTTGCCGATGGCGATGCACTCATCAAGGCCCACGGCCTGAAAGGCGCGCTGGATCTATTGACCGGTGCCGCCAAAAGAAACGGCACGGCCATCACGCAGGTCTTTGCCGAAACCGAGGCCCTCAACGGCGTGCTCAACCTCACCGGCCAGAATGCCGACGGGTTTGGGGAGAGTCTGGCCAATGCTTACGCCTCTGCCGGCGCATCGGCCAATGCCTTTGCCCAGAATAACGACACCACCATCCGCTCCCTGGAAAGGCTCCGCAGTTCGTGGCAGGCCACCGTCACCGCCTTTGGCGAAAGTGACATTGCGGTTGCCGGTCTTGATGTGTTGGCAAATCAGCTGAATAAGCTCTCTGCAAACCTGTCTGAAGAAGAGCAGATGCTTGCTTATCATCTGGGCGATTTAAAGCGCCTGGATAGAGAGTCGGAGAGTTTGTTTAGTAAAGCGTTCTCTGGTGGAGAAACAGGAAGGCTTTATGCGTTACGGGATATTTGGTTTGAGCTGGGTGAAAGTCCGAAGAGTTATGCTGATGCGATTAAACTGATTGAGTCCCGGTTGGGTGTTCTCCGAACGGCGCGAGAATCCGATGCCACATCCGCCTATGCTCAGGCGGCGGCGCAAGGGGAACTCAACGCCGCCATCGAAGCCCAGCCCCTCGCAGATGATTCCTCCGAGGCAAAGCGCCTCGATGGCCTGATCCGCCAATATTCCGAACTTACCAGTACGCCAGAGCAGAATATGGCCGTGATTCGCGGCGAGGTGGAAGCGCTTCAAAAGGAATTGAGAGGGCTCGATGCTGCCGGCCTGGGTAAAACCAGGGAATGGTATGCAGCCTATGAGTCCGTAATGAAAAAAGCTATCAAGCTCCATGGCCTCGAAGGTGCCGCCGCCCGAAAAAAAGAATCGGAACGCGCCGCCGCCCTGCGCTCCCTCGGAATCGGCAGAACCGCCACCGCTTCCGGCGAAAATGCCCCCGCCGCCGAGCCCTATGTCTATGGCCGCCCCGGACATCTTTATCAGGACACCATGCGCCAGCGCGAGCAGTCCGCCCTCGCGCCCTCGGTAGTAAGCCCCCCGCCGGCAGCGGGGCCGTCTGCCGAATCCGCCGCCGCCGAAACCTTCAAAAGCGCCGCCAACAAAGGCGCCGAATCCCTCGATAAAATCGTGGACCACATGACTGATTTCTCCAACCGCCTTCAAATCGCCGAACAACAGATTGCCAATGCCCGATGAGCACATGGAAACTCGATATCAATGGAACGGAAAGCACGCTCGCCGACCTCGGCGTGGAGCGGTTCGACTTTAATGCACTGAACATGGCGGAGGATACCCTGGTGCTGCACGAGGTGGCCGGCCCGCTGAATGCCTCGCCCATCTTAACCTACGGCAACACGGTCAAACTCCTCGAAGATACCACCATCCGCTTCATCGGAACCGTCACCACCAGCCCGCGCGCCGGTTTGCCGGGGCAGATTGAGCGCCGGTCCTACACCGTTAAAAATATTTTCTGGGACCTGAACCGGATTATCTACGAACAGGACTGGCATGAGGATGAGGACAACACCTATTTCAAAGGCCGCGTAAAACTCGGTAAAGATGCCGATGAGAACCGGATCAGCGTCGATGTTGCTTTGGCTGATGTGCTGGGGTTTGCCCAGTCCGAGGGATTGTTATTCACTTACAACCTCCCCGGGGTGGCAATAACGCCTCCCGATGCCGAGCACATGGATATCACCTGCTTCGAAGCCATCAAGGCGCTGCTGGGGTGGGCTCCTTCGGCGGCCTCTTCGGTTGATTATTCCTCCGGCACCCCGGAGATTAACTTTGTTCGCCGCAGTGGAGCCGCCGTTGCTGAGTTTACCGCCACCGCGCTCAGTTCCTTAAGTGTCACCCCGCGCGATGATCAGCAGCTGGAAGGCGTAGTGATTCACTATGAAATTTTAAACCAGTACGATGGCAAGACCTTCACCAAAGTGGAACAGGATTCCGCCGGCGAAACATCCGGCCTTAATGTGCTGAAGCAGACCATCGATCTGCAGGGCGAGGTGGCCAGTTCAACGGAACTGCGGGTGGAGGTGGAAACCTCCACCCCGCCGGCAACCCCCGGCGAAACGTTTTTTAAAAAATATATTCCCGGCCTTTCCAAAGTTGAGGATCTCGAAATCACCGACCAGGAAGACACCGCCACGCTCCCGCGCATCCTGGTATCGGGAACAGTGCCGGAGTGGACTGATATGGAGACGGAAGAGGCGGAGTTTACGGCAAAGCTTTCCGGCAAAATAAATGATGTAACCTTTTCCGGGCAGACGATCAGCGCAAAAGTGACCTGCACCGATGCGGAATCAAAAACCTATACCCAGCTTGCATCCGCCACCTATACCCCGCCGGAAGATATCCCCATCGGCCTGGCCGCTCAAATCCTTTCCGACCGATCGCAACTGCATTATGAAGGCTCTTTTTCAACCGTTTCGGCCACGCCTGATTTTTCAATCAACACCGCAAAAGTCTGCAACATTCTCCCTGGCGGCGTGGATGCCGTGTGGGGCGATGGCGGCAGCTGGAGCGATGGCGACCAGTGGCTCGACACGGCGGGCGGCTTTGCCGGCCTGGAATCCGTTCGCGCCGTCATTGAATCCGTCCGGATCAGTTTCGATGGTAAGGCCGCGGTCACCAACGTCTCGATCGGCCCGCCGCGCCACCTGCAGGCGCAGGATTTTATTGCCATTGCCCGCGCCTCGCGCGATCGGGTTTCTTCGTCGTGGTCGCGGAAAGAGCAGGAAGCGGGCCCCGGCGGTGCGGTGAATACCGGTGGCCTTGGGCCTAATAATAATGGCGGCCTCCTGACGGCCGGCCTGCCGGATCCTTCTGGTCATTCGGTTAATGAGATCCTGATCATTACAGAATCAGAGGGTAATAAAACCTGGTCGATTACTTTCCCCAAATATAGTGCTTAGCGATGGCTGAATATAGTGCCACATTTGTAAATGTATTCTCCTATGTGAAAAAGGAGGTTCAGTCCCTTGACGGCGCCACGCCGCTGCTGAAGTGCTATGCCATCTGCTTCAACAATAATTTCGATGACTATACCGGCTCTCCTGTCTCGCCTGACGGCAAAAGCGCCCTGGTTGATTCCTTCAGCGGTGCCGGAGAACATACAGGAACCACCGCGATCGGCGTGGAAATGTATGAGACCGATGAATATAGCGAGTGGTGCGACGAACCGACCGAGAATAATCCTCGACCGACGGCGGGTTATGTAACCGACCATTCGTTCGGAATCCTCTATATGGCCGCTCCGGATTTGCAAGCGAGTGTTGGAGCCGACGCCCCGCACAATCGCGCAACCATGAACACGCTGAGACAGGCAATGCGGAATGCGGAATCATTGGTTGATGGTGACTCGGCCAGCTTTGACGACCTGGAGATTAATGACCGCTATTGGTATGCACCAACTATTGCGGAGATGCAGCAGTGGATTATCGATAACTGCGGAAGGTTTGTGATGCCCGCGAAGATTACGGATGCTGCCGGCATGAGAAAGGTTCAGGTCATTGATGACCCTCCGGGGTCGGGGGAATTGACCATTCAGCACAAGTCGTGGAATCACGACGAGAACCCTTGGTATTTCTTCTGCATGGAGGTGGCTGGATTAAAGACCGGTACAACATTCGGATGGTCCTATGCGACAGAAGCGATCGCCGCCGGCCCGATTGTTCAACGCGGCGGCTCGCCTGGTGATTTGCCCGGCGGCGATCGAGTTGCCCAGGCGGGCGATTTTGTATTGACCCTGCAGCTTGAGGAAATCGCGATCGCGCTGAAGCACCTATACGGCGTGCCGGTTAAATTTGATTGGGTATCCAAAGGCAAGGCGAACTGGGTTGAAGGCGAGTCTGATCCCGAATCTGTATTCACCTCGTGGGGAGACGCCATGGATGATGCTGAACAGAATGGTGCTGGAGAATCCGTTGAGATTTCGCCAGGACAGGTAAGCGGCGGCGGATATAAAGATGCTGATAGCGACTCCTCTTCTTCCTCCTCTTCTTCTTTAGAGCCCGGCAGTGATGATTCCTCCTCTTCGTCCTCCTCTTCTTCTTCAGCGGTCGGCAGTGATGACTCCTCCTCTTCGTCGTCGTCGAGCAGTGGAAGCGACTCCAGCAGTGGAAGCGACTCCAGCAGTGGAAGCGACTCCAGCAGTGGAAGCGACTCCAGCAGTGGAAGTGACTCCGGTAGCGATCCCGGTAGTGGCTCCGACCCTGGCTGGTCGAGCGATTGGTTCTCCGACTTCTTCAGTGATTGGTGGTCCGATGTATATTAAATAAGGAAGATAAATGGAAATTCACGCACTTAGGGAAATGTATGCCGGACGGTCTTGTTTTTTGATATGCGACGGACCATCTTTTAAAAAGGTCGATAAACACAAGTTGATGACGCCTGGACTGATAACGGTCGGGGTTAATAATGCACCGGCTTCCTTCCGCACTGACTTGTGGCTTTTTGCAGATTCTCCGGAAAAGTTTCTGGAGTCCTTAAAGGCCGATCCTCGCATTCTTAAGATTACCCGCCGCTCCAAGCAGAACCACCTCCAGCCGCCGAAGGTCGCGATCGATCTGAATACCAGCTTCAATGCAGACACATATCTGGCCGAGTCTTCAGTTTCATTTGGCTCAAAAGGGAACGTGCGCTCGATTATGCTCGTTGCGCTAAAAACGCTCTACCTTCTCGGATTCCGGAATGTTTATTTACTGGGTGTTGATTTTGAAATGATCGAGGACGAAGAGAATTACCACTTCGCGCAGGAAACTTCACCAAGACATGTCCGGGGAAACAACCGCGCCTACCAGGTGCTGACGGAGCGGTTCGAGGCGCTGAAGCCTCATTTTGACGAGGCTGGATTTCAAATATGGAACTGTAATCCGGATTCCAAGCTTGATGTCTTCCCGTTCGCAGAGCTCGACGACGCCATCATTGCTTCCTGCGAGAATATGCCTGATCCGGCGACTGAATCAACTGAAGGAATGTATGAGCGTAGAAAGGTCGAGCCACCCCGCATAATGCGTCGTGCTACCCGTACCACCCGAGGCGACCGGCTGAAAGTGATCTGCGTCTTAAAAACAGGCGGCGATTTCGATATTGATGATGTGGCCAACCTTCGCCGACACGTTGCTGCAGGCTTCGCCGGCATTGATTATGAGTTTGTTTGCTATTCCGATAACCCGGCCATTGCGGACCGCAAGCTCAAATGCAATTTCAAAGGCTGGTGGTCGAAGCTGGAGATTTTCCGCGAGACGGGTCCCTGTATCTATTTCGATTTGGATATTGGATTGCTCCAGGACCTGGCCCCGCTTGCGGACTGGGTGAAACAAGGCGGACGGCGCTTTGCCATGATCGAAGAGTGGCTTGATTCCTGGAAGCATATGTGGAACTCCAGCGTCATGGCGTGGAACGGGGATTACTCCTATCTACTGCAGGAATATTACCAGCGCGCCGACGAGGTGCGCTATAAACGCGGAGGCGATCAGGAATACACCACGAACCAGCTTCGCGGCCATAATGAACGGGTTGAAATGGTGTCGAATCTCCTGAAGGTTTATTCCTTTAAATTTCACTGCAGGGATGGCGTACCGGAGGATGCCCGGATCTTATGTTTTCACGGTAAACCCCGACCCCGCAGCATCGGTGCCCCATACTGGATTCATCCCGAGGAAAAACCAGAGATTGATGGTAGCGCGCAGGATGTATTTAGACGGTTCTACAAAACCAACCGCTGGGGCAGTCGCGAGAGTTCTTCCGGGAAGGGATCAGAGCAGAAAACCACGCGTGTTATTGCAGAAGAAATTCCCGATCTGATGCGCCGCCGTGAATTCGGAACTTTGCTGGATCTGCCGTGCGGAGACTTTAACTGGATGAGGGCTGTTAATCTTGATGGATTTGAATACATCGGCGGCGATATTGTCCCGGCCATTATTGAGCGGAATAAGTTGAAATATGACCGCCGTTTTCAGGTGCTCGATGTAGCGACCTCAGATCTTCCCGAATCCGACCTGGTTCTGTGTCGAGATTGCCTTGTTCATCTGCCCAACGAAATGATCCAGCAGGCGCTTGATAATCTCCGGAGAAATGGTGTCCGCTGGCTGCTGGCCACGGCCTATCCGGGAAGCCGGAATGTGGATATAAAACTCGGCGGCTGGCGGCGGCTCGATATGGCCGCCAAACCCTTTGATCTTCCTGAGGTAGAGATTTTGGATGAACAGGCTGAGGGCGGAGATAAAGGGAAGGTGCTCGCGTTGTATGATTTGACTCTGATTGGTTAGCAGTAGGCCCTGATGAGTGGAATGAGCAAGCCGTCAAGCGCTGGATGGAACAATCCTGAAATACTTTTCCGCCGCCGCCTTCGTGGCGTTGCCCCGATAATGATCATACAGCATGCTCACGCTCCCCCGGTGCGTCAATAGGGTGGCCGTCCGGTCCGCGCTCCCATGCAGCGCCACATGATACGTGCAGAACGAATGCCGCCCCGCATTATGCGGAAACGCCACCTCCGCTTCCGTATAGATTTTATGCCGCAGCCGGATAAAGTTCGACTTCGTCCAGTGCGGCAGCTCCTTTAACGCCCGCCAAGGCTCCAGCCAGTCCCAGAGATTCTCCGGATACCCCTGGATAAAAAACCGCCGCTTCGTTTTGTGGCTCATACCCTGAAAACGGATACCCCGCTGTTCAAAATCAATATCCGCCCGCTCAATCCGTTGCACGGAAGTAGACCGCAGGCCCCCGAAAAAAGACAGCGCCAGCGCCGGCGCCACCTCCGGCCTTAGCTCCACCGTTTTTATGAAAAAATCCTGCACATCCCCCGCCGGCATAAATTCCGGCTCCGTCTCCGGAATAACGATCGATCCCACCCGCTTCATCGGATTATCCGAACAAAACCGCTCCTCAACACACCAGTTAAAGAACGTGCGATAAATCTTACAATGATTCTCCACCGTCCGCGGTTTAAACCCCATCGACATCACAAACGACATCAGCGAATCCGGCCCGATCGCCGCCACCTGCGTCTCCTTCCCCGAAAACGCCACCAGCCGATCCATCGCAAGAATCTGATGATCCAGCCCATCCTGCGAAATCTTCCGGAACTGCTGCCGCTTCAAAAAACCCCGCACCGCATCCCTCAGCGCCACCGTCGTATCCGGGCAATTCCGTTCCATATAGAACCGCGCCGCCTCCCGCGGATCAACCCCATCCGGCAGGATCTCCCGCAAATCCTTCAGCAGCGCCACATCCGCCGCCGATGTCGAAAGAACCCCATGTCCCTCCGCCCGAACCGTCCGCCTAAGCATTGCAAACTGCGCATCCCGCTTCGCCGCCGACTCAAAAAACACCCGCTTCGGACGCGCTCCCTCCTGCGGAATCGAAATCCCCCACTTCGAAACCCGCGCATCCTTACGCTCAATCTTCCTCAACTTCGCCCGCTTAGCCATATCCCTCTCCGGTGGTTTTATGGTGGCAAATAAAACACATGGTGGTCGTTGGTGGCAACAAAAAAGGCCAGCTTGAGGCAGCTACAGGCAGATACAGAACAGAACAAAACCCAATAAACAAAGGGAAAAAGCAAAAACCCCGCAAAAGCGAGGTTTCAGCAAAAGAGATGGTCGGGGCGGAGAGATTGGGGGAGTTTGTTCGGGGGCAATGGATTATGCATTTTGGTGGCGGTGTTGGGGTGTTATTTTAAATCGGCGGTCCAGTGGTCGCCGCGTTCTTCGGCGGTGATCCCTTGTTTTTTGGCGGTGGCTGAAAGGATGCGGGTTTGGCCGGCGAGCAGGTCGGTGATTTCCTGGGTTTGCTTCAGGATGCTTATGCGGATTTCGTTTCCTGCCTGGGAGATGGTGCAGATGAGGGCGAGTGCCCATGCGCCGATGGCTCCGGTGGGCATGCCGACGAAGGCCAGAAATGCTCCGGCGAAAAATGCGACTATTCCAAAGAATCCGACCATGCTGTTATCCTTTTTCTTTTGGTTGTTCTGATCTTAGTTGCTGGGCGGTTTTTTCGGAAGGCGGAAAGTAGTTGATTTCCAGTGGCCAGACCAGTCGGCCCGGGTGCTGCTCATCGGCAGTGATCAGGGCTTGCATGAGGTTTTCCATGACGGCTGATGCGTTGGGGCCGTACCGACGGGCTGCCTCTTCGAAGCGGGCTTTAAATGTGGGAGTAACCCGAGGGCACACCCGCCCTGTTTTCTTTTCTTCCATCACCAATCCCTTGTAACTTATTAAGAATATAGCACAGCGGATTGCTGAATAAAATATAATTGATGGTTGCCAATGGTGTACCCCGCGAATATACCTGAGCGCTTGCGCAAAGGGCGTGAGTGTAGTGCTTTAGTATAAAGTACTAGAAGGGTGCGGGGGATTTACCCCTTTTTTAAGTTTGGAGATGGTATGACTTTTGAAATAGAGATGTCCGGGGAGGAGCGGGGGCGGGTTGCTGACACCGCGTGGCGGTTTGGCGGCAATGCGGATGTGTTGCTGCTGGCGGTGATTATGAAGGATCTTGCTTCTTCGGGGTGTGCGGCGCTGCCAGAAGCGCAACCATCCTGCTGACATATTCCTCGACGGTAATTCCGAGCGAGGCGCAGCGCGCCTCTACTTCCGGCATGATTTCATCCGGCAGGCTGAAGGTGTGCGTCCCGTCGTTATAAACCGGCGGCTCATCCGCCACCATTTGCAGGCGCTCCTTATCTGATTCGCGGATCGCGTCCAGATAGGTCTTGGCGTTTAGGTGATAGTTAAACTGCGGCGGCCAGATCAGGTCGCTGCCTCGTTTATTATAGGTGTTGCAAAATGTCTCAAGGATCATATGGGCGAGGGTTCCGGGATTGTGTCCAAAAAAGGGCGCGATCCGGGTTAGTTCGTCTTTTAAATCCTGAGTTGCTCTGAATCCAATGCTTGTTGATTTATTATCCATACACTCCTTTTACCCTTGAAAATAAACGCTGGCATAAAATCCCTCCAAAAAAAATGTTTTTTATGTTGTGCAATGCAAAACAAACGTTTAACAATGTTGAACATGAAGAACGGAGTAGCAGATATGGCGGATGAAAAAGCAGTGGTAACAACGGTGATTAAGGGCGAGGTGCGGGTTAATGCGCTTGATGTCCTGGTTGCGCGGGATCACTCCAGCCGCAACGGGGTTTTGAATAAGGCGTTGGATCAGATGATTGAACGTGAGGTTGAGCTGGAAGCGCTGTGTGCTGGCGAGGTTGCGCATGCTTAAGCCTCCAATCTATTTACGCCTTCCGCTTGATTTGGCAGCGCGGTTTGTGGCTGCGGCGAAATCTTTGATGACGCCGGAAGCAGCCGTTGGCCGGCTACTGGTAAAGGCGCTTGTTGAGGCGGTTGAAACGCATGGTGATGATGTTGTGTGGCCGCCGCAGTTGGTAACGCATAAGCACGTTTTCGTGCAGGGGGACAGTGATGCCTAAGGAAGGAAGTGGACGGAATGAACTGCAGAATGTGGCGCTGGATCTGATTGCGCTGCTGGATAAGGCGGAGAGCCGGTTTACGGAACTGCTGATGCAGGTGGATAAGTGCATTAGTGCAGATATGTCGAATGATCCTGATTTGTCGCAGGCGCATTATTTCCTTACCGAGTCGGAAACGGTTGATCCGGAGAAGGCCCAGCGGATGCGCCATGCCGCATCGTCGTTCCTTGAGGTGGCGATGGATAAGGATTTTACGGATTCCACGAAGGAAGATTTGAAGGCCATGCTTATACCTTATCTGACAAGCCTGTCTCAGAATAAGGCGTCGGCTTTGAAGCTGATGGAAAAAATCAATAAGCGGCAGGATGGGCGGAAATCCGCGTTGGAAAAAACTGAGTCGTAAATCACCACACCACGAAGGGGGTAGTAATGAGAATGCTGTTATCATTATTTGTTTATTTTTTGACGCACAAGCCGTGTCCGGTATGCCGTGGCGGTGTTGATCAGATGAGCGGCGGTTGCTGCTGCATGTGTGGCGGCGAGGGCGTGGTGCCGGGACATCAGAGAGAACCGCGGGAGTGTGCGTGATGGCTACTCGGTCGACGTTGATGAAAATGGTTAAGCTGGGGCGGACCTGCCGCGCAAAGCATTTGGAATATGGTGCCGACTTTAAAAACCCGGCTCCGGTTGGAACGGATGAGGCCGGTGCCTGGGCGGCGGGCTATAAAAACGACATCGATCTGTTTATCCGCGTGCTGGATTGTGCTGATGAGCCGGTGCGTAAGCCAAAGCTGGGCCGCCTGAAGGCGCACGATTCGATTGTATTCAATGCCCATACTTCCCGTCCGGACCATGGCGAGTTTCAGGGCTATGCGAAGGGTCGACCCGGCTGGGCGCGTGTGCTGCTGAACCGGGCGGGCACCACCTGTGTTCCGGTTGCCAGTCTGACGCGGCCTGAAAAGCGCAAGGTGGTGGCGGCGTGAACACCTATGAAATTACCTACAGCTTCAACGGCGGCGATGCCGTGACGGTTGAAAAGGCGGGCGCAACGAAGACGGCGGCTAAAAAAGCGCTTTGGCGTCAGCTCGGCAGCCGCTATGTGGAAGTTCTTAAAATTGAGCAGGTGAAATAATGACCTGCGCTTCGGAGAGCCTGGAGATCCCTGTTTTTGTGACCCGCAAATGGATTTGCAAGAACCTGGGGCTTTCGGAAAAGGAAGTCCGCCGGCTGGATCAGGAGTCTCAATTGAAGCGCAGCATGATTTCGAGCAGGCCGGTGAAGTATCACGGCTGGAGTGTACGGCAGTTGATGGAAACGACGGCAAACTGACGGAGTCAGGTTTTAAGTGGGCCGCGGAAATAAAACATAGGAGCAAGGGAATGGATGTTGAAAATGCAGTGGATGCCATGAATGAGGCGATTGATGGAATAATCGATCTGTACCGCGCTGAGCAGGGCCGATCACCGACCCGGCATGAGATCTATCTAATTTATCGCCACGCCCTGGAGGGCCGCATGTTTGCTGACGATGAATTCAACGTGCTGAAGGTGGCGTAATGACGGGCAAAGGAGATGAGCGGCGGCCAACGGATGAAAAGAAGGTCCGCAAAAACTGGCCGTTTGAAAAGCCGGAAAACGTGCTGAAAAAGCACCGCGCCCATACCGCCCGGCAGGATCGGATGGTAAGGGGGAATGAGTTGCAGAACAGGGGGGCGGTTTAATGCCGCGCCCGAATTCAGCGGGATTGCCGGCCCCGATTGTGGTGATTGAAACGGGGCTGAAATGCCAGCGCCCGCCGGATCGGCCCGTGGATGTGGGCGAGCGTTTCCGCAGTATTGCCTGGGCGGAGTGCTCGACGGGCATCGGTCGCGGGCATATCTGCATGCAGCTTAATAATAAAGTCAGCCATGCCCGTGGCGTTGTCTTTGCCTATGCGGAGAATGTGGCCTAATGGATCCGAACTCCCAGCTATCTCAGGCTTTTCAGCAGGTTACGATTGTGCGCTTGGCGCATGAGCTTGGCTTGGTGGATGTCCGTGAGGGGGCGGGCCAGAAGAGCCCGTTTCGTGATGATAAGAAGGCGGGGTCGTTCTCGGTTCAGAAATCATATTTCAAGGACCACGCTCACGATGAGCATGCCGGTGGGCATCTGAAGTTTGTGGAGCTGGCCCGCCCGGGGTTCAGCCCGAAGGAACGGGTGGAGTTTGTGATCCGCGCGGCGGGCATGGAACCGGAAAAGATGAGCACGGGCCGGATGAAGGCGGTCGCGAAGGAAAAGCGGTCGGCGCTGCATCGGCGTCAGGCGGATAAGGTTGTGGAGATTCCAAAGCTGGGCATGGAGGAACCGGGGCCGATGGCCGCGCGGGTGCGTGACCGTTGGAATGACGGCCAGGCGGCGCTGGCGGATTATATGGCTAAGCTGGCTGAAAGCCGCGGCTGGGATGAGCGCGTGATGCGCGCGCTGGTGGGGATGAATAAGACGGCCTGCCCGACATTGCCCTGGAGTGATAAGCATCGGGGCTGGGCGTGGATGGTGGAAAAGCCGGTGTTTTCGGGTGGCAAGGCGGGCTTGGTGCCGGTGGGTTTCCATGCGCGATATAAGATTTTTAAGAAGGGCGAGCCGGTGCAGAAGCGCTGGGTGTATTGCCCGTATATTCCGGAGAAAGCGACCTCTGCTTTCCAGAAGCATTTGCAGTCCCTCAAGGTGAAGCTACCGGCCTATCCGTTCGTGATGGGCAAGATCGATTCCCCCCGGTTGGTGGTGATCCTTGAGGGGCAGTTTGATGCGGTGTCGTTCGCGCTGGCCTTTGGCTGGCTTAAGGATGGTATTCCGCCCGGCATCGTTGTTTTTGGCCTGCGCGGCGTGAGCAGCCCGAATGTATTCCTGGCGGCCTATGGCGCGTGGGTGCGCCGGCATAAGCCTTTTATCTGGATTATTGGTGATAACGATGAGGCGGGCAAGGGGATAGATAAGCATAAGCCGGCGGATCTGAATAAGATCGTGAAGGAGCCGTCGTTTATCGACCGCCTCCGCGCGCAGGGCTGCACCGTGCATGCCGAGCTGGTGAATCATCCGGGTTGCAAGGATTTTAATGATGTGTGGCAGGCGGCTCCGCCGTCGATCGAAACGATGAACAAGTGGGCCGACCACGTCGGTGCCGGGGATTTAGTTTAATGACTGATGCTTTTGATCCAACGAAGAATGAGAACCTGGATGAAAACCGTGAGGCTTCGGCTGCTGCGGTGGGGGATGCTCTGCTGGATCAGGCTGGGCTGAAGGGTCGGATCTATTTTGAAGAGAAGGGCATCGGGGGGCAGTGGTGGTTTCAGGATGTGACCCGATCGTGGTGCGGATTTACGGGTAAGATGGCGGAGAGCTATCTGAAGCAGAATGGCATTAAGGGAGCCCGCGAAGACTCGGAGGTGATGAGCGACCTGGAGCGCGTTACGCTGCATATTGCGACAAACCATCGTGTGGCTTATGCGGGGCCGATTGCGGGCTGGAAGCGGGGGATTCAGCATAATAACGGCAACCGGGTGCTGGTGACGCGGGAGGCTATGATTCCGGAGCCGGAGGAGGGCGAGTGCCGCACGATTATGGCGCTAGTGGATCAGATGTTCGGCCCGTGCTGCCCGGATACCGAGGCGATTAACGAGGGGCCAGATCAGCGCCCCTATATTCTGGGGTATTGGCAACATGCCTTGCGGTGCCTGTTGGACCCTCGGGTGGACCATCGCGGCCTATGTATGGTGTTTGCTGGCGAGGCGGGCTGCGGTAAGAGTCTGCTGAAGGATCTCATATCCCTGTCCTTGGGTGGGCGCGAGTGCAAGCCCTACCAATTTATGATCGGGCAGGAAAAGTTTAACGGCGAGTTCATCGGCTCGGAGCTTTGGGTGGTGGATGATGAGCAGAGCCAGACGGACTATAAGAGCCGCTCGGAGTTCGGGGCGAATATTAAGAAAACGGTGGCGGACCGGATGTATCGGATACGCGGCATGCAGCGCGATGGCGTGGTGCTGGATATGTATCGCCGCCTGCTGATCTGCGTGAACCGCGAGCCGGAGCGCCTGATGGTGCTGCCCCAGCTTGATGATGATATTGCGGATAAGATTTCCGTGCTGCTGGCGCATAAGCATCCAATGCCGATGCCGCTGGAGAATGAGGAGCAGCGCGCGGCCTTTTGGCTGGCCCTAACCTCGGAGCTTCCTTGTTTTATCCATTGGCTGCTGAATGAGTATGAGGTGCCTGCCGAGCTGCAGGCTAATGCCCGCTTTGGCGTGACTCACTTCCATCATCCCCAGCTTTGCTCAGACCTGTTCCAAATGTCACGCGAGCGCGTGCTGTGGGAGCAGATCCTGCGCGTGCTGGACCTTAAAAACGATGCGATTAGTTGGGAAAATCACATGGGCACCACTGAGCTGCGCAACCTTATGGCCGACTCCGAATCCTCGCCCCTATCTAAAAAGGAAATAAATGACCTGCCCGCCCCTCAATGGTTCGGCAAGGCCCTGAAGAAGATCGCAGTCGAGTTCCCGGGCCAGTGCGTCCAGAAGAAGCTGGCCGGATCGAATAAATGGTTCTTCACCTGTCCGGAGCGCGATGTTTTGGAGGCGGTAGCCATCGCGCGGGCGGGTAAGGGCGAGTAAAGGCGGGTAAAAAGGCGGGTAAACGATATGCACAACCTATTGAAAATGAACCAGAAAGAAAAGCGCGGGCGGGTAGGGCTAGTATCTCAAGTCTATATGTGTGTGCGTATGCGCGTAATAAACTTAAGAAATACCCGCCCTACTCACCCTGACCCTATAAACATTGAACCAAACAGCGGTTTTATACCCGCCCCTTAATCGCCCTACCCGCCCTGGAGGAATATCATGGAAATTTCAGTCAAAGCCGATATCAAAGCCGCCACTCGCCACCTGAACAGGATCCAGCGTAAGCAGATCCCATACGCCACCAGCCGCGCGCTGAATGATTCGGCCTATGATGCTATGTTGCATTCGCGTCAGATGGCAAAGCGCCTGCTGCATAAACCTATCGGATACACCGTGAAGGGGATTCGGATTCCTCGGAAGGCCCAGCGCGCCACTAAACGCCGGTTGCATACGAAAGTATTCATCAACGAATGGCCGGATAAAGGAACGCCGCAGGCTAAATATCTGAAGGCTCAGATTAAGGGTGGCACACGCCAGATGAAAGGATCGGAGAAAGCTTTCCGTCGAGCTGGTATCCTGCCGGCTGGTAAGTTTCTGGCTCCCACACCACGATTCCAGAACGCTGCCGGCAACATAAAGCCGGGCGTGATGCAGATGATTATGTCCCAACTCCACGCCTTCACTGAGCAGGGATACACTGCCAATGCCACCAACAAAACCCTGGCGAAGAAGAATACCCGTTTCTTCCTGATCCCTGGCACTGGCATCTTCACCCGTGGCCGTGGTGGGCTGCAGGCCGTACTGCTCTTCATCGATCAGCCGAACTATCGCGTTCGCTTCCCATTCCAGCGCATTGTTCAGAAAAAGGTGAAGCGGGTATTCCGCCGCAACTTCAACCGCCGCCTGTCCGCCGCACTGAGGACCGCTAAATAATGCCGACGACTGATCCAGAAAAGAGAAGGGCCCAGGCTCGTGCACGTTATCAGAAGAACCGTGAAAAGGTGTTAGATCGTGTTGCTAAGTATCGGGCTAAGAACCCTGAGAAGGTCCGTGCCTCGGTAAAACGATGGAAGGCTAAGAACCCTGAGAAGGTCAAGGAGCAGCGCCAGCGGTATGTTGAAGTGCATCGGGATGAGCTGAATGAAAAGGCTAGGCAGAGATATATTCCTCATCCTCGTGTGAAACAGAGCAGAGATAAGTTGTCGGCTGCTGATAAAAAATGGCGTGCGGCTAATCCAGAAAAGGTGCGGCGGCATTGGTCCAATAATAAAATCAATCAGATTAAGCGTTTAACAGATAGTTATATCAGGGATTTGCTTGGTTATAGAAAAGGCGAGTGCCCGCAGGAGTTGATTGAGGTGAAGCGCGCGCACCTAATGCTAAAGCGCGCGATTAAAGAACAGGAGTAAGGTAATGCCAAAAAGTAAGCTGGAAGTATTGAGGGATGATTTGACCCAGATGTTTCACCAGGTCAGGACGGACCGCCGGATGTGCCCGCAAGCGCACGAGGCCGCCAACGTTGCTGGAAAAATAATCAACTCGCTCAAGCTCGAGGTTGATTATGCTGCGGCACGGAAGGAACAGCCATCCATTGAGTACATGGAGAAGAAATGATTCGGGTCCTGTCAGCCCTCTCAAACGAGGGTAATTCGCACCCCGATCTTTTTGCGCGTGTTAAGTGGCGGGGCTGGCTAAACATCGAAACCGGGGGGAATGTTTAAATGGCTGTTAAACAAGCAGAACTGGTTCGGGCCTGGGGGCTGAGTCGCGGGCGGGTGAGCCAGATGGTGAAAGCCGGCATGCCCTTGGCAAGTCTTGAGGAAGCCGAGGCCTGGCGGGTGGCGCGGTATGGTGGATCGGCTGTTCATAGCCGGCAGGGCGGGCAAGGCAAATCTGACTCTATAAGTTCTGGGGGCGCGGATTTGCCGGAGCGGCCGCAGGCGGTAAAAACCTCTGATTTGGCGCGTGAAGACATCGAGGGCACGTTGGCGCGGTTAAAGAAAAACGAGCTGGTGGCGTGGGGTGTTTTGGCGCAGGCGGTGCGGAATAAAGATGAAAACGCCATCCTGCTCGGCCAGCGCAAGTTCGGGGAGGCTGCGGCGCTGCGGGTGAAGCTGGAAAAAGAAGTTGATCAGATATTGCTGCAGAAAGGTCTCACGGTATTGATGGCTGAGGCAAAGGAGCTGTTTGGGCGGCATCTGCAGGCGGTGCGGATGGCGCTGAAAAACATGCCCTCGCGCCTGGCGGCGCGGTGCAATCCTTCCGATCCGGCGCTGG
>Ga0208299_1001516_pt1 | contig 17194 bp, 5 predicted proteins | sample 15_taG_FD_184089 | JGI IMG/M metagenome (GOLD analysis project Ga0208299, IMG submission 184089) | Marine viral communities from the Subarctic Pacific Ocean - 15_ETSP_OMZ_AT15312 metaG (SPAdes) (version 2) | ecosystem: Environmental > Aquatic > Marine > Oceanic | place: Pacific Ocean | collected...
TGTTGAGCCGGGCTTAATAATGTTAGTGATGGCTTCTGGTTTTTGTCTTATTGGGAAATTGTAGCCCGACTTGATTTCTCGATCAACGCCCAAAGACATGCGTACGGGAGTTGAGAATTGCCGCAGCGCGTAAGCAGAGCCAGAGTAGATAGTTCCGGCGGCATCAGAAAAAGCCGTATCGTAAGACGCGGAGTTAAAGCTCAACATAATGTCGTTAATAGACTGCCTAGCGCTATCTATGGACGCGGCCGTGCCAAATGTCGTCTTGTCTCTTTCTGCCCTCTCACGCCACCACAGAGCGTTCGCATTCTGCACATCTGTAATTGGTGCATGGCCATGTTTCCAATCATAAGAAAGCTCGCCTATCCCCTTTGCCATGCCCTGTAGAACGAGATCGTCGCCTCCCCATCTTGCGTTGCCCTTGTAGTCGAGAAGAGGAATTTGGTGCCTATATTTGTTCCTTTCCAGAACATGACTTTCTATAACTGTTCTTATTTCATCTGCCACATCGGCTGATGCTGGCACAAGTTGCTGAATCATCACTGAGAGAGAGTTATCAATCCACTTATAATAGTCAATGAATTTATCTAGATCTGGGTTGTTTTGTATTTTTTCAAAGAACAAATATCGAAGCCGGTCAAAGTCTTTATAGCCTTGGCGATATTTGTTGGCAACCTCTCCAACGAGGTTGTTAAATTCAACAATAGTAGCAAAAGTATTTATCATTTCTTGCGAAATAACTCCATACATGCTCTTTTCAAAAGCGAAGAAGGTTTGCGAAACCGCGGGATCGCTAGGATATAAATCATCGTCTTGTGTAAGTATGTTAACTGCGTCTCCGCTATTAACAACTTCCGGCAACCTCTGCTTCATGGCAGAAACATAATTCTTGTCAACCACTTTTGCGTTGCTTGCGTCAGAAGGGAAATATCCTCGACCAGCATACATATTCGCAACGGTGTAAGAAAAGTTTCCATCACTTGAGTAGCGGGTTTGGTGCGCGACTGATCCCGAAGAAGCATCCTCTACGATAAACTCTCCAGATGCATCAGAGCCTGTAACTTGGGAGAAGTCCCAATGAAATGCCAGAGACGCTGCTTCTGGTAGGTCTAAGTTGTCAATTCCCAAGCCAGAATCATTTGCTGAAAAGATGATGTTCTTATTTGGGTTAAGTACGCCTACATTCTCCGGATCTTTTGCATGCGCAAGAATAGCTGTATCATTAAGATAGTGAGACCAATGGCGGACAGAAGATGCCTTGATGTCCGTTTTAATAGAGACAGTTCCTGTCATGTTAGTTCTGTCGGCGCCGAGATAATATCTCCTAGGCTGAGTTAGGTAGCTATCGGACAAACTCGACGCCGTTAAAGAAAATTGATTTCTTACAACTCCTAATTCAACATTGTATCCCACAAGCTCCAAAAACACATTGTTACTATTATCAGAACCAGTCACGCCAGAAGCATAAGGATATTTTGCATCTTTCAGCCTAACAGCAAAGTTCCATTTCTGATTGTCATAAACATCAGCGTAAGCGCTGCTTGTCAGATTAAAATCGCCTGTTCTGCTTGTCAAAACAAAATGTACATCTTTTGATTCTGCAATGTTTCTCACAGCATAAAGCTGGAACCCATAATCGGAGGCCGCGGCGGGCCATTGCATGTTGCCAACTGCTGCCACTGGCGTGTGGCAACCAAAGATAGAAGAACTAACAAATGGCGTCAAGAAATGATTAGTGTTAGAAAATTCTAATTTTTTAGGGAAAATGACTTCCACTTCTGCTGTGTTTGCGAAGTTGGCATTCGTGCCAGAAACATATGTTATGTCAGAAGTTTCTGAGTTGCTGGAGGAATTTTGATATACTGTTCCATCGAATCGATTCGGGTGATTAAAATCAATGTAGTTCTTTCTTATTGTCGTGTCATAGTATGTGTCCTCAAACTTAAAAGTAGAGTTGTTTCCGTATGCATTTAGTTTTATAAGCTCATCGCCAACCCCATAACACCTAACAAGATTGCGGAAAGCCTTCTCAGTGCCCTTTGATTTGTAGATAAAAATAAGATTGTTGTAAATGTTTTGATAGATCTGGTTTTTTACATCATTAATGTCAAGAGCGTATTCTCTATCATCGCGACGGTTTGCAAACTTCTCTAGAATGCTGGCCTCTACAAAAGTTTCAGGCGCTTGCAAGCCGAACGATTCCAGCAGGCGCTCGGAGAACGGAACAGGCTTGTGGCTTGCGCTTGGATATCCGACATCTTGCATTTTTGGCAAGTGCTCTATTTGAAGATGCAGGGTGTCAAAATAAGATCCTATTATTTGTGTTAATTTCTTTAGTTGGCCTGTTCCTTTGGCGTCATCCTCCTCAACAATCCAAGCCGGCATGGAATCCATAATGCTAGATACATTTCCATGATCATGGGCACTACCAGAGGATGTATAGTTATGGAAAAGAGAGACAACATCTGGGTGTTCGACATAAATAATAGGATCTTTAAATTCTACTGTTCCGGTGACGACAGCCGTTGAAGAGTTGATTGCCGAACCTACATTTCTAGAATTAGAGCCATATCCAACCCAAAGGCCATTAGAAATTCTCCCAGAATAATCTAAGACGGTTTGGTCTATGGAACTTGTGCCAGTTATTCCTTCGTTGAACTTATAGTAGACACCGAGTTCTGTATTTGCCAGATCAGTGTTTGTACCGCCTCGAACTTGTGTCCACCAATTCCTCTGAATGTCTCTCTCTGTTCTCTTGCTCTTCCAATAGCGGAACTCGTCAAGGGAGCCAGAAAGCTTGCCGTAGCCGGCCATAGAAAGACCATCATAGGTGTTTCCAGACGGCGCGGTTTGGAGCGAAGCAATATAGGCCTTAAGTGTGCCGGTGACTTCCGCAAAGCCGGCGGCTGGCGTGTTCGTTGTCGTATTAACAAGGGTGCCGTCGACATAAGATTTCATTTCAATATTGTCATTAACAGAACTAGATTGAAGGGTTACAGCATAGTGGTGCCAATTCCCGTCACCAATTGAGGCCGTGGTGTAAGCAGTTGATAAAACAGAGGCATCGACAACGCTAGAGCCGGAGGCGAAATGAAGTCGCATTGGCTGCGTGCCGTCTGTTGACGCAGTGAGATAAAGGAGGAGGCGGCCATACCCGGCCGACGAAGATGCTTCTCCGTTCCAGAGGTCAAAGATGGTCTCTCTTTTGGCTAGAGAGGAAATCCAAGCATCTTTTTTCAGCCAGAATTCAACCGACGCTCCGTTAGATAACTTGTATTGCAGATTTGATTCGCGGGTTCCTACCCTGTCGAGAGAACTGACTCCTGCATTTGTATAAATATCTGTATCGTATATGTTCGCATTGGGGCTCGTTCTGTAGTCCGGATCCCCAAATGACTTATATAGGGCATCGTCCGTTGAGCCTCCGGACGCCGTATGGGGCCCGCCCTTAATAGAAATGTATTCAGTCGACGAGGGGAGAGCCCACGGGCCGTCGGCGCCGCCGGCGAAGCTAACTATACTGCCGGCTGGGGCTCCAAACGAAGTCGGGACAACTGGATCATGATCCGTGCCTGTTATCGTAGTGTTACCAGCGGCGCCTTCGACGGCCTGTGTTATCGTTATAACCAAGCCATCTGAGGATGCTTCCAGCTTGGAGTTGGCGTCAAGGCAAGACGCAATATTGGTGGCCGTGGTTTGAGGAGTAGCATTGACCTCGAAAGTTGGCGAATTCGTATCAGTCGTAGTTGTTGTGGTGTCGTGAGCCGTTGCTATGACCGTAGTTCCATCAGTCGTAATGAATTGAAGAGTATCGGGCGTGGTCTGGAGCCACTGGGGATCAGATGAGACATTTATGGTGACTGTTCCTACTGCTTTGGATCCGCCGGCTGTGGCTGATTGGGTGCCCCACCCATCGGCAGAAAAGATTGCATAGCCAGTAGTGCGGGGATAAACATTGTCAAAGATGTGGAGGTCAACATAATTCGACTCATTCAAAAATTCTTGAATTTCTCTTTCAGAACCATCATAAGGGTATTGATTATAAATCCTAGTTATGGCATCTTCATAGTAAGCCTCCGCAGAGCCATGGCGGGCGAAGGCGCTAGGATCGCTGAAGTCTACATGCGGAATGAACCTCTCAATTCTCTTGCGCTGCTCTCTAATGTTTTCACTAGACTCTAACTCTGGATAATTCCTGACGACCTCTTCTTCGAGGCTTGTTGTCGGAATTACTCCTGTTGAACTTTTTTCGAATAGATCTTTTATGCCCATTGTTAACTCTGCCTCGATTCGACCCTAAACTTAAATGTTTCCGGCTGTTCGACCCAAGATCCGACAGAGTAATTATAGTAAGCAAGTTTTATTCCATACATATAGCCGGACTCTAACATGTTCATGTCCAAGTCAAAATAGCTTCCTGACATGTCAAACGACATTTCAGTATGCAAAAGACTTCCTGTGCCATATGGAACAACCTTCAAATCATCAACTACTCTATAAATCTCGTATGAGCCGCTCTCCACTATATTGACTTCTGCTTTCGCAGTTGCCTTAGTGTAAATAGTCGGGGACCAATCTTTTTGGCGAGTATAGACCCTGAAGCGCGCTGACTCATCTCCTCGATAGACGGACTTAAGATTTGTAATGCTCGAAACATATTCTGTAGAGGGCGCGATGGCAGATCCATACAAGACTTCAGGTTTAATTGAGCCCGTGTGGTATTGGTTGTCTCTGAGGCCTGGCGAGCTTCCGCTGAACCAAACATCATAGAGAGTGGACAGTGGCGTCGATGCAGCAGTAAGAGCAAAGGAAGCGCTGTAGATCCCTGTTGACACATAGCCCCCTGTGATGAATGTTGGGGCGCCTCCAGCGACGGAAGTTCCATCAGTAATAAGAGTCAGTGGGCTGGTATCCGGTGCAGTATCTGTTGATGAGCCCGAATAAATAGAGAGGTAGATGTTTCCTGTGCCAATGTCCGGAATGTTACGAAGCTGTCCTCTGAAGTAGTTGTAGAAATAAATTGTGTTCAGGTTCTCTGCCGGTGTTGCGAGAGAGGAAGAATAATAGAAATTTCCTCTATTGTCTTTGGTCGACGAATTCCACCGGGCCTCGATACAGGGCCTCTTGAAGTGAAACTCTGTTCCTCTTCCAAAGAACTTTTTAGTATAATAAGAACGAGAAGCTGAAGAATATGAAGGAGACAAGAAGACGCCTACACCTTCGTCCTCTTTTGATCCCAGCACATTTCCGCCAGTATTAAGCCACTGCTCAACAAGAGTAGTAATGTCGACATCAATGTCTTCTGTTCCGGCGTTGAATGAAGCGCTGAAAGAAGAAGAAGAATCACCATAAAAATCTCCTCCCTCTGTTGACCAGGCGTGATCTCCGGCAGACCGAGAAACGATCCTGTTGATCCAGTTTGATTCTCCCTTATCCTTGTATGTCTCCATGTCCAGCCCTGTGCCTTCTTGCCATGATCCAGAAACAGCGGCGATATCCATTGTGTAGTTTTTGGGTAAGGTTTGTCCGTGTTTTGCATTAAACACGCGGAGGTAAAACGAAACAGAGCCGGAAGCAGGAATAGTGCCGGCTGTCCTATCGGCCTGAATGGATTTAGATGAAGCGGTGACATTGAACTTCAACAGGGCTTTGGATTCTTCCGCAGATGCGCTGCTAGCTTGTGCGTAGATAGAAAACACTTCTAGTATATCAGAGGCGCCCATGTTAGAGCCCGTACCTCTAGTAGTCAGGTTTTCCTCGTAAGCGTTGGTTATTGTGTTGTCGGACTTTGCCCAGTATCTTTTAACACCCATTATTTAACACTCCCCCTTATGTCGATCTTGGGATATTTGATCTCTAAAACCACATTGTCTGGCACTGCTATATATCTTCCATCAGAAGATGTTTGGCTGTCGATGTCAAAACCGGTCTGGGCATATAAGCCTCCTCTTTTGTTCTTTATTTTTACGCTTGTGACATCCGCAACGCCCCTAGCAGAATTCAATATTGAATATACTTTCGTAATAGAAAATCTTTCCCCCATGAAAAAAGCTTGTTTAAACTTTTTACGCAGCATAGAGGTGGCCTCCTCTAGGGCATCAAACTTGTTCGCTTTGTCGGCTACAATTTCAAACTCAATTGCAATGTTAACAACCTTTGCATCTAGAATATCAAGCGTATCATTTATCATTCGATATCGATTAAGCCAAACTTTCAAGTTATCCTTCAATACGCTGTTCGCGGCCTCTAGCCTGCCGGTGGAACTCTCAGCTAGCACATACATGTTCAGATTTCTTTTTAAAGAATCTTGGTCTCGAACAATGCGACACCTCTTTATTGATCCATATTCGGCCGGCATGGCATATGCAAGCGCCTCATAGTCAGTTGATGTAACTGCCCTGTTTTGAGTTGGAAAATAATTTAGCGTTCTTCGCCTTATCTCTTCAACAGAGGGGCGGCGAACGGTGCCGTTGATCGGCTCAGTGTTTACGCACTCAATGGAACTAATAACAGAATTAGCCTTGGTTGTGCCGGCAATGGATTGATCAGCAAAATCGACCAGAGGACGAATCATTTTAGTTATCGAATTTGCGGCTGCATTTGAATTAGAAGATGTGTTTGACCGATAAACTATAGTTAAGGTCGTGTCTGACGGGGCCACTCCCAGCTTGTCTGAACTTAACAGATCCGAAGGGTCAAAGGCCGTATCCGTGATATAGTCTTTTGCGAAGGTCTGCAAAACAACATTTGATGGCTCTGCTAGTGTCGGCGAAGAGATTTCAGAATCAGAACCATATCCAAACTGAAGAATTGTGCTTTTTCGCTTCTTTTCGGTCGTGAATCTACGAGGAGCAGAAAATGACCTCATGAGAGAGGGAGCATTATCTCTAGTGCTTGAGTCTTTGTTGGGAACTGATTTATAAACAACATCGTGAGATAAATATTCTACCTCATGATACTCATGACCCTCAGAATCAAAGACGCTGATTATTTCAACTATTCTAGAATCTTTTATTTCTAGCTTCCGAAATCTTTCAAAGGCGCCGATGGTCACATCTTTGACGCCAAAAACGCCAGAAATAACCTTTCCAGTCGACTTGACGGCATAATGAGTTGGAATTCCAGTTGATTCGTCGACTCTGGCGACAATAGTATAGTTTGAAGGATGGTCAAATCGAACATCCGACACCAAAACATAGCTGGCGCCTGATGTAGAGGCGACAACAGAATTCTTCTTCAAAACGGGAAGATATCTAGAATCTGGGCCTAGGCCGGCATAGTTAGCCGGGATAAGAGCAAAGAAGTCGACAAAACCAGTAGCAGAATCGGATCCCTTAAATTTATATCCCCTCTGCTTTGCCAGACGAAGTATGTTATCATATTCTGTGGCTGTATCAAGAAATGTCTCATTAACATGGTAATCTAGATAAAAAGATAAAATATCACCGACATAGGCGACGGTATCTATGGTAAGCGCGCCGAATGATGCTCTTGTGAAGTCTTTATAAGTATCTGGATAATATCTCTTAGCATAGTTGATCAAGTCTTCTCTTATTGTGGAGAATTCCCTGCTAGTGTATTTTATGGGCACCTTTTTAGACATTGTATTTGGTCTCCGTCTTCAGTAAATAGTTCTTCATGAAGAAACAGGAATAGTCAGATCTGAAACAATATTGGAGGATGGTATCGAAAATTTAATCCCAAGAAGAAGAGTGCCTTGGTCCGGATCAGAAATTGCATTTATTTTCATTATCTTAATAAAGGGAGCATATGTTTCTACCTGCTTCTTTATTCTATTCCTTATGTCGTCGGAAATGTTTGCAGTCTGCTGTTCGAAAAGATAATTCCTTATTCCCACGCCGAACGCAGGATCCATGACTCGTTCGCCCGGCGAAGTAAGGACAATCATTTTCAGATGTTGTTTACCCACCTCCTCCATTTCTTTGTGAATCTCATATGGCCCATCTTTCTCGCTTGTTCTAAGTGGAAGCGCCACTGATAACCCTTCAGCCATTTGTTTTCCCTCCTGTTGTTAGCAGTTGTTTCCGTCCGCATCATATGGTTTGTTCGGGATTTGCCTTCCCCTTTGCCACCATCTCAGGCCATCTTCGAAGTTTAGTTTCGGTTTAAGCAGTTCCAGGAAAGTAGTAGGAGAATTAGGATCCGGCTCCTCTTCGGATCCGGCTTCATAGTCATTCTGAGTTGTTTTGTAGAGAGACTGAAAAGCTTTTCTAGAGGCTTTGCGGGCTTTGCGGAAAGTCTTCCTGTTCCATTTGCGGAACAACTTAGACCAATTTCCACCCTTAACTTCCCACATGTCTCCTCCATATGCCGGGTAGTCTGTGTTTCCAAGAGCATCTAAAAAATTAACCATACTATAAATAGTTAGCGTTGTCAAATACCTCTGCAATGGGAACACATATCGAAACCAGGTTTTATATTCCGGCGTCTTTATTAGATCTGCAATCAAACAATAAACATCATAACTTTCTGGATCAAAAAGTTTTAAATCCTGATCTGGTATGTCCAATTCTGTAGAACAAATTGGTATCAGATGTCTGGGTCCATCAGGGGTCTGCACTTTATATGCCTTCTGTGTCATGACGGAATCAGCGCTTACGCCATCCACAAGAGAAGTGAACACATCTTTCGTATCCTTTTCTGGCATGTAGCATATGCGAAGCCCGAATTTCCACGCAGGCATGCTCAATTCGTGTGTATGATCTTCCATAGAGGTTGGTTGGCCGACAACCCAATTAACTATTTCGTGCGAATGACATACGGTGCCGGCGTCATCGTCGCAGTACTCCAGTGCGATGCCGTTGCCGTCTTCGTCGACGGTGTACACATGCATATGGTCATTTGTGACCGTAGTTTCAGAATTTAGCTCATATTCGCCCCAAAAATCAGAAATGTCTCCATCTCCCGGGAAGCCTTCAATATAGGCGTCCCAATCATTAATATTGACGATTCCATAGAGATTGTCTTTTCTATCTGCTGATGGGGGTGGATTATCTTTATCAACAATTCTTATGTATTTTTCCAAGACAAATGGCCACTCATCTTCCGTCATGTCGGAAAACGCGGTCTCAAGTTGCGAACCAAATTCGGAAGGAAGAGACTCCACAGCGGAAGACACAGTTGAAGGTCTTCCGGATGGAATAGAAAATTTTGTAGGATTTGTTGGATCCGAAATGACATCCAAAGGACCAGATGGATTTAGACCTCCTCGAATCCAAGTGTCCGAAAGAAGAAACAAGTGGTCTATGTTGCTTATTGGGGAAAGCAGTCGCTCGTTAAAGACAGACCCTATCTTTAAAAATTCTTCTCTTATCATCTTCTTAAGGAAAACCAAAGCATGTTCTTCGGTCTCCAAGATCATCGTCTCCAGCGCTGACTCTTTTGCCGCTAGTGCTGCCCCTTTATCGAAATCGGCGCTGCCTGCTCCTAGTCCCGCTATCGACTGTGCGGCCTTATTTGATAAAGCTCTTCTTATCCAAGACTGCTGCATAATGGCAGTTGTTGATAGTGCAAAAATTTCTCCGTCGTATTTCTCATAAAATTCCAAGACTTTATCGGCAATAGCAAGGTATGCCCCTCTTTCTTCCGCAGTGAGGTCTTCCAAACTAATCGTTTCTGATTGAATTTTTCGAGCGACATTGTTGACAACCTGTTCGAGAAATTGATAATAGTGCTGACTAGAAGCACGACTAGTCCAGAGGGTGCCGTCTATTTTGAGTCCTCTTTTTATTTTCTCAGTAATAAAATCAAACAACCCCTCATCGTAGTTCTCACCATTGATGGCAAATTGAGAGATTACAGGCATTGTTTTTAAAAGATTAGCAGTAATATAAACCCTGCATGTGGCCCTCATAACCACCTCTAGATTGGCCAGCGTCAGATTGGCAAAGATCTTGTCATACGGCGCCTCTTGGGTGCAAAGAGGATCGTATCCCATTCTGGGATCATCTATGAACTCACCACTCAATGTCGCGACAGAATCTTTAAGATCCGACAGATCGAAAAACACAGTGCTTTTAGGTTCGCATGCGCTCGGCGTGGGCAAGAGCGCTTCTATTATGTCCATCCACCCAGTGTATGGCGGAGGCTCAACATAAAACGGGGGAGGTATCAGATCTGGGAACATCTGTCCTAGGGGGCCGCCGTAGGTTTCGTGGTCAAGATAAATAATTTCTGGCTCTTCGGTCGGATCATAGCCATACCTAAAGGCCGGTGAAATATATTCTAGGATATTTCCCGCGGGTTCTAGATCGTCGGAGGACGACTCCTCCGGGACATCAGCGGATAGGAAATCTGAATATGGATCTTCCATGGAAGTGACAGGCTCCGGATAAGATCTTCCTGTCGCTATTCTGTTCGCTATCCTCTTAATAAAGCCAGCGGATATCCTGTCAAATTTGTTGGGCGTTGACGCGTCGGATGAAGCAAAATAATCCCTTACATAACTCTCCTCGGCTAAAATCGAAGCCTTGTCTTGTTCGGATGAGTTCTTTATTATTTCTTCCATGATAAGCCGATAAAAAGTTTCAATTTGCCAAGAGTCTTCCACTACTCTCGAAAGAGAAAGTTCGTCGACCAGCCTTTTAACACCGGGGAGCCATGGCGACTCAACTTCAACATCGTACAGAGTAAAGGCTGCCGATCCTTCATCCAAGATAGCGTCCGGAGGCAGAGAATCCTTGAGGGCCCCTCTTCTTGTTTTTCTAGCATCCTTGTTTTCATTGGAGGGCGAAGGTCCATTGACCACATCGACTCTAATATTATAATTATTGGTTTTTCTTAAAGCGTTAGTTTCAATGTCAACTAAGTTATAGTCATACCCTACTGTTGTATCTCTCAAGCTTTTTCCGGTCATCCTAGCCTCTGATCGTCTACCTTCAAGGTCTTTCTCTAATTTCCTTAGTTCAGTTCTGGCATCTACAGTATCATTATGTAATCTTGTAACCTTTTCTTCCCAATCTGGAAGCGCCCAGCTAACGGCTGCTGCTACTAGTCCAGCAACAGCGAAAATTTGCATGCCAGGAGCGACCCATGTGTATGGATTAGCAACGCTCCATGCTAGTGCGGTTGATAAGGCATTTTTGGCGGTGTCGTCGGCGGCATCCTTCCCAGTTCTTTCTCCCTCTTCCTCCATAAGCTCTGCCATTTCAGTTTCCATTTCGCTTATTTTTTCTTCTTGCCCAACAACTTGTTCTTCTAGTTCGACGATTTGAGTCATGAGTTCAGTAAGTTCATAGTTCCAATATTCAAGCCTTACATCCGTAGTTGAGATGTCGGGAATATTTACCAAGGCGGCGCCTCCGAGGTTGTCGGCTGCCCAGTCTGCCCATGATTTGCCACGCGTGCCGGCTCTTTCAATGGCCTCCTGTGACCATTCTCCGGAAGCGGGATGAGATCGATCACTTATCGCAGATGCCTGTTGGGCGGTGATATCTACGGCTGTATAAAGGCCGCCACTTAGGACGCCCAGAGCGACATCCGAGGCTGAAACATCATCGGGAAGGTAGACAGTGGCGCCCAACAAAGCATTTCGAGTCATCTCTTCTTCCGGCGTCATGTTTTCTGGTGCATCTCCTTTTTTACCAATGACGAAGAGGTTTCCGGAGTTGGCTGTCTTTCTCAGAATCCCAGCTAACATAATCTCTTCTTCGTTTGCGCCATCATCTTCCAAATGATTAACATTAATCCAGACCTCAAGATATTGCTCTCTAGATGCAATTTTTCTTTTATTCATTTCAGTCTTATCCTCATAGTCCTCAATTGCTTCCTGCATTGAAGAGTATCCCTCTGGGATAACTACTGTTTTAAAGATTGGGTTCAAGTTTCGATAATGCATTGCCAGCCAGCCGGCGATGGTGGGAGGATATCCTCCATCGCTTTTTCCAAAAAAACTATTTCCTTTTCCCTCTTCTTTTTCAAGCAAGACTCCGTTGACATCAACTGGCTCGTCTGGCGCGAAAATGCCGGGTTCATCGTCATCGTCTACATCCCAGGCAGAGGCCTCTGCTTCGTTTGGATTTAGAATTGCATTATCTGATGCGAATTCAAAGAACCCCAATTGCGATGCCATGGGTGCGCCGAAGAATCGAACCATAAAATTGTGCGTTCTCCATGGGCGCCCTTTTGTATCTGCCATAATATTGTTTAGGAAACCCCCGTTTCCTGTTAGTCTGTTGGTGTATCCAAAAAGATCTTTGATTACGGCACTCTCAATGGGCGTCAACATCATGTCACCTACGGCGCCAGCAGCCTGTGATACAAGAGGATCCGGGTTGGCAAAAATGCCCTCCTCGCATTTGGTGCTCACCAGCGGTGGCATGTCTCCCATGGGCCCTTCCTGTAGAAGTTTTCCAAGTTCTTTTGCCGCCTGCATCGATGCATCTTTGAGCTTGTCAAGTTCGCTGCGGCATTCCTCCGGAGTAAGGCCTTTCTGTGCGAGAAGATCACATTTTATGCTCTCTATTCTCGCCAAAACATCAGGAGGACATGGGCCGGCGGGAAGAGCGGCCATGGCGGGAGTGACTCGTGCACAAATGTCGTCGATTGGCATTATCTTGCCCATGGAAGAAAATAGTTTCTCAATTGAAGCAGGATCAGAAAACACATCACTGATGCATGAAGAATCAGTTGTTCTGGCCACTTCTGAGGCCAGCGCCATGGTGGTTGCATCTGGGGTGCCTTTTAGTAGTGAACAAATTTGCCCCTGTGTCAGCATCAAAGAAAGGTCATCGATGAAGGAGCCCATTTCTGGGCCGGCAAGCTCTTGCATGCAAGCTGCGTCCGGTCCTCCCACGGCGGCAAATAAATCACTCAAAGCGTCGTTAAGGACGCCTTCATCTGCATCTGGACAAAGATTCTCTTGTAGTAAAGATTTAAAATGATCAGAGCCGGCGAACAAGTCCATCAGATTGGCGCCCAAAGCAGCAAGGGCGTTACATGCGGCACTAAGAATCCACTGGATAATAGCGGCAATGGCTTTCATTATTAGAGCAAGGAGGATCTCCTGAAGTGACACCCAGGCCATGTTGGCTATAGCCAGCCCAAGATCGTTCCACCCAATTTTTCTCATGCCACTAAATTTTGGCTTGGTCAAATCGTAAGTAAACGGAGCTTGACAAAAGTCGTACTCAAGCGTGTTCAAAAAGCTATCAAGTCTCGGATCAAACTCCCAGAGCGGCGCCGGCTTGCAGGGCAGATGTTGTAGCCACGATGCGAGGATGGGCATGCCTGGAAGCTTCATCAATTCATTAAGGAGGAGATCAACATCTAGCTTGTCGAGCGCGGCCTTCCTATAGGCATCAAATATTTTCTTTTGTGCATTTCCCAATGCCGCTCCGTAGGTGCCTCCAGAGCCTTCAGACATTTCCCCGAAGGTAAATTCTCCCGATGCGTCGACGCCGACACCCAGCACTGTCAGCGCAGCGGGATCTTCGTCGCCAACGCCGGCTTTGGCATTGGAGACCCTTAATGCCTCTGCTGCCAACTCTTCCGCTCGTTCCCTACTTAGGCCTTGATCCAGTCCGGCGTCAACGACCTCCTGATAGAGCTTCTCTAATTCTTCGGGCGATGGCGGTGCGTCTTCGTATATTTCTTTCAAAGAATCAAAATCGTCAATCATAGAATTTACAAGCGCTTCGTCTTGTGCTCTAGAGGCTTCATCTTCAAAAAGCGCGGGATCGGCTTCAAAAGGGCTGCCGGCATAAGAACCAGCCTTAAATTCTTCTTCCCACGGCGCCGGAAGGTTTTGAAACTCGGCGCCGACGGCGGTGGCTAGCTTTGCCTGCTCCTCCGGAGGAAGGCCAACAAGCAGTTTCTGAAGGGCGTCTTGCCCCATCGCATTTACGGCGGCTTCGGCCATGGCAGACTTGAAATCATCAGCACCCATGCCCTTCGCAACGCAATCAAGAGCACGCATCGTTAATGCAATCCACCCACAATGGCCAAGTCGATTGTTTAATACCCACCAGATTATCCTTATCTTTTGTTTGTGGGTAAACGCGGGGCCCCATTTTTGGAACAATAACTCAAAGGCTTCAAGTACGGCCTCAAGATACGGATCTCCTCTGGTGAAGTCTGCCTTGGCGCTAGCGAGAGATCTTTTCCAACCATCTCCCAATTGATCCATGAATGATTTTTCTAATTCTTCATTTTGCTCATCTAATTCTTCCTCGGTCAAACAAAGAGATTTAGCAAATTCCTCCATTAGCATATCCGGAATGCCCAATATGTCATTCCCTATTGACTCTATTAGACCCTGTAGAACCGAATCGTTAATAACATCATTCATAATGCACGCATCAAGTGCTGGATCGTTAAAGAGCGTATCTGAGTCTTCCCCATAGGACACTTGCAAAGCAGGATAGGTAAATTTTAGAATAAACTCAAGCCATGGCATTGGCTCTCTCGCAGTAAGCGCCGCGTCCATCTCCGGTAAGGCGCCGACATAGTATAGTGTCGTAGATTGTCCTAGTCCTTCCTTCTTTAAAAGGTTGGTGAACAGGGTTTTGGTCAGTGAATCTTCTGTGTCGAAAATGACCTCTGGGCATCCGAATTTATTGACCACGATTTGAGACAACTTCAGGCCCTTCTCTATCTCCTCAAATTTAAACTTTATGGTTTCAAGTTTTGTTAGGTTCTTAAACCCAGCCTCATGTAGCATTTCGTCCACATGTTTTTGAAACAAATGAAGATATCTCTCTTCGGCCTCCAAGTCGAGGGCGGATGGTCTTTGAGTTTCGACTTTTCGCAATCGGCCGCCGTCGATAGTCTGCCACTTTACCAGTTGCTTACTAAAAACAGCAAGACCCTTGGTTGCGTGCTTGAAAAATTTATTAAAATCAGATCCCTTCATTGATGTCTCAAGTGTGGTTTCAAATTCAGTCGAGGGTTCCGCAATGGCTAGTTCTGGGCATCTCATAAATACTTCAGCGTCGACGCGGATTAATATCTTAGTTCTTGCCTTAAGCTGAATCGGGATAGTGTATTTAAACTCTGTGTAAGGTAAAAGTTCTTCTATCACATTTCTCTGTTCAGCTTGAAGGTCATAGCCCGGTACCGAATCTGGCACTAGCGCTCCGGCTGCGGTGCCTCCTGCTATCGCGGCAGCGCTGCCACCAACGACGCCAGCGAGCATCAAGGCAGTGCCGCCGGTTGCAATTGTTGTGGCCACGAGGGCGCCGACACCGAGGGCGGCTAGCATTGACGCGGCTTCTCCAGATGATGTATCGACCTCTTGTTCTATGTAATAATATACCATAGCAACATGAGATTTATTATAATAGTCCAATAGCTTTGAAATGCCCTTAAGCTTTATCTCATCTTGTATTCCCTTATCATCATCTAGTTTTAATGGGCCTGGTCCGCCTAAATTAGGAGGAGCAACATCTAAAACAATGCAATATTTACAATCTTTTTCATCAAAGAAAGCTTCGCCAGGAGACATAATTGTGTAGTCAGGAACATATGCATTGGGATTTGGTTCGCAAAGTGGACACTCTGTGGCCTGTTCCGAAGTGTCGATAGTTATAGGATCGCATTCTAGGAACCTAAATTCCGGAACTGCTTCTTGGGCATCCCCTCCCTGTCGAAGCGCTCTAGGTTTCTTATCTTTTTGCCTCAGAAAAGTTTTCCTTTTCTTCGCTCGTTGAGATATAGTTAGGCGATCATATTGACCAGTAGCAAATTCCTCAACACTATTCAAACCTAGGGGGTGTTTGATTATACTCATTTTTAATTTGTCCTATTGAAACGACTGTTGATATAAATAGGTCCGGATTCAATTAAGTAATCACTCTTAATCGCGACAAGCTCAACTCTTTGCCCGGCGAGTTCTGCATAGTCATTTGCAATGATTTTAGTGGCTTGATCGGCCACTTGAGCAATCGCAGTCGACATAGATGGCTCTCCGGTAACAGTTCCAAGTGATGGAGAGCCAACTATCCATGCATTTGTTATAACTTGCCTCAACATAAAATCAGAACATAAAGAACTGAGCGCAGAGATCTGGTCTATAATTGTCAACAAACAATCTGTAAGATTTTGGCCCTTTGGGATTGATTGCAGGTATGGCTGGGTTGTTGTAACAGGGCGTCCTGCGACGAATGCGACATCAGACTCGCCAACAGCCTTAACTTCATCTCTGTTTCCTGCTATGAGGTCTATTCCAAATTGAGCCGGGATTTTGCCAGACAAAGAAGTCCTTTGCTGTGGAGCCTGTCCGGTTACTAGTTTTATGCCTCTTCTGGCCATCAACCGAACAGAATCTGCCTTTATTCCTATGGCAGACATTGCTTTAGAGTTGCCCAGCGAACCTTTACAAATATCGAAATACCGGTCTATGTCTGCTCGTTGAGAAATGTATATTCTTGCTGCATCTCCTGGAATGTCTCTACCCATTGAGCCAAAATTTCTTTCAACCTTCATCTCATGACTTGGCTCCCAACCCTGAAGTCCCACTACAATGTCTATGGCGCCGGCTCTTGTGTGTCCTTTCCCTCCATATCCAGAAGACCACCCCTTGTCTCGGTCGCGACCTAAAACAATAAGAGTGTTGTTCAGTCCTTCAAAAACCTTTTCGCACGCAGCTTTGTTGTATGCTGGGATCTTTTCCTTTATTTTCGTATTATCATGGCCATCTTTCCAATCTTTACTAAGCTTTCCATCAAATGGATTGATCATTTTGGAAAAGTTTCCGAAACCGACCTTACCGCTGAAAGTGTCAGGCCCGAAGCTGTCTGTTGTCGTTGCTCCGGAGATGGACGCGGCGGCATCTATCTTTGGAAGGTAGTCTGTAACCTCTTCAGTTTCGTGTCCGGACTCTTGGTGTTGGCTTGGATCTTCCTCGAACTGTCCAATTGACGCGTCCTCTTCTAGAAGAAACTCGACGCCTGTTTTTTCAGCGATGTCCGCAAGAATTTCGTCAGGCGTCGAGAGGCCGTTGGTGGCGGTGGAAGTCTTTTGTGGCGCCTTTTTTTGGCCATCGCCGTTGTTCGAATTGCCATAGCTACTCATAATTATTTACCTCTTTGTTCATAACTCAATCTCCACTACAAGAAGACTTTCCTACAATCGTCTTTCCAGAATTATTTTTTGAAAAATCCCATCCAAAGATATCTTTAATTTCATCTGATCTAGAACCCATCGAAATGTGAACATGTGGACCGTATGTGTTCCC
>Ga0208299_1001517_pt1 | contig 17188 bp, 28 predicted proteins | sample 15_taG_FD_184089 | JGI IMG/M metagenome (GOLD analysis project Ga0208299, IMG submission 184089) | Marine viral communities from the Subarctic Pacific Ocean - 15_ETSP_OMZ_AT15312 metaG (SPAdes) (version 2) | ecosystem: Environmental > Aquatic > Marine > Oceanic | place: Pacific Ocean | collected...
GCATTGAATACATTTTTCACGTTTAACTAGTTTTGATTTCAATAAAAAAAGAAGGGAAGGTTAGAGATATAAATCTATCTAATTCTTAACCGCTTGGACAAGCACTCCATGAGCAAGTCATACAAGTGTGACACCCGCCTGAATTAATTATCATACCACCGTCTTTACACTGTGGACATTTTGAAATTTCTTCGTTGGACATAAGTAGATTTACTAAGATATAGGCTCATATAAAGTTAATTGAATATAAATGATATTTATAATCCTAAAAATTCTGACATTATCCTAGATTGATCCATAGCAATATTATACCATTTTTCTGATAATAATTTCCATTCATCTCTTTCTGTTTTTAGAGTTTCTATTTGATTTTGTAATTGAACAAGATCTGATTGATTAGATATTTGAGATTTTAAATCACTAACTTCAATTTTTAATAATGCAATTTTTTCCATAGCAGATGTTAATTCTTTTGTTGACTCATACATTGTGTTTTGATATGTAATTTCATTTACGTCATCAGCACATGGACTTGCACACCATGTATGAATACCACCAGTTGAATTAGTAAATGTTGGAACTATATTAGCACTAGTTGAATTTGTTAGCACTTGAACTATTTGTTGTGTTGGTTGTGGTGGTGTGTAAACAGGGGCAGGTGGTTGTGGTTTTGCTTCTATAATTAAAATACTTGTTTCCCCTGTTATTAAATCTGTAAAGTAATAAGGATCAGGAACAAAACAATAATTCCCGCAATCTTCATTTGGTAATTCTATTATTACACTTTCATTTGGATTAAGTAAAATTGGTTCAAACCAACCCCATGCAACAAATCTATACACAGATGTATCTTCATTATGAATTGTAATACTTCCACCTTCCATTACAGAAACAGTGAAGGGATGTGTATAAACATCAACGTGTGAAGGTGTTTCTGCGTATGCAATACTTGTTAATGGTATTACGATCAATACAAGTAATAGTATTTGTGTTTTCAATAATTAGTAAATACATATTACTAATATAAATGTATCTAAAAAGAGTGTTTGGGAATCAAAGATCAAAACATTCTTGAATTCCACAGTTAGGACAACGCTTACATATTTCATGTATTGTGTCACACTGGATACAAAGATCCGATTGTATGGACATAACTTTTATATACGTCTATTATATATAAAGTTTTGTAAATGTCCACTCGTGATGTATTTCAACCACGAGGGTATGTGATGAATCGTTTATATTTTCCGACTTCACACATGAACGAACTTTAGCCTGACTCTCCTAAGGTTCATTCACTAATAAAATCAATACTATATTAATTATCTTCTTCTTTTTCATCTTCAGAATCATTACTTAAAGATTCATCTTCCCAATCAATTTCTGATTTGTGCATTACTTCTAGTTTCTTTCGTAAATTAATATCATCTTCTGACATTTCTTTATCCCCAAAATAAGCGGACATTATACTAAGCATACGGGAAAGTTCCTTTGCACCTATCTCTACATAAGACATACTTGTTTTTTAACTAGATATTATATAAATTAAATTAATCTTTTTTATCGTCAATACCTTTATCATTCTTGCCTAATAGACTTTTTACTGAACGTTTTTTCTTTATTTTTTTTGGTTTTTCCTCTTTGGCTTCCTCTTTAACTTCTTCTAATTCATCAACACCTTTTTTGTCTTTAAACTGTTCTTCCCAAGTGCCATTAAATTCTGCCATAACTTGATTCATTTTACCTTCTGAAAGTAATTTAATTGCTCTATTATCGAGGGTAATTCCGGGAACAAGTCTTAATAGTCTTGCTAAGCCATCTGCCATATTAAGATCTGCCATAAGAATTGATTTATATACTACTATTTAACCTTTTTTGTTCCTATACAGTTCCAACCTAAACCACATTTATTACAATTAATAATAACATCTATAAAATATACTTCGGGATATTCAGGCTCTTTTCGTTCTTGGGATTCTTCTTGTTCAGAAGAAGCACCACATGAAGGACAATATTTCAATATATTATTTATAATATAACCAAAATATAAATCTTTATATGTGAAAGTTTTGAAAATTATTATGAACAAAGTTTTAACTATCACTTTTATAAGTGTTGTGTTTATTTTATTATTAGTTCCAATTAATACATTTGCACAATATAATGATAAAGGTGATAAATATGAAACACTTGGGGTAAGACACGCTACAAATCCACAAGTATGTTTGTTTGAACCTGATCCAAGTAGGGTAGATCCTTTCTATTGGGGTGATGTTCAATATCAATCTTGGAAAGCTCTTTTAGAATGGCAAATAGTAATGACTGAATTTGCACCTGAAGGTGATTGGTCAATGTCAATTCATAGTACAGTTCCTTTTGAAGAACATGAGAATAAAACACCTGATGATTATAGACACTGTACTGTTTTTTTAACATACGAGATTGAAAATACCAAGGAAGATAGTAAAGCATTAGGTCAAACAGGTATTGATTTTAGAAACAGTTCCCATAAATTTATGTATATAACAATTTTCTTACATCATGTTCAACATAATAATATAGTATTAGATTTAGGTAATACAAAACCAAATCCTGAAACAGGTCTTGTTGAATTTACAATCAATCTAGATAAAAAAGAACTACCTTTAAATTCAGTATATAATATTGTACTTCATGAGTTCGGTCATGCACTTGGAATCGGTCATTATTATGCTGGTGAATTTCCTGAACCACAAGGTTTTGGATATTTACGTTCATCAATGACACCATCATTAGAACCTTTTAAAATGGATCAATTATTTGAAATTACCGTTGCTGATAAATTTATGTTAGTACAAATATATGGTATGGATGGATATGGAAACCCACAACCAATTATAATACCTGATTATTGTTTGTTCATTGATAAAGGAAAAAGTTCATTTGGTTGTTACTAACATTTATATAATAGAATAGTTTTTGTATAATAATGCCTGATAAAAAAGATCCACATGAAAAACAATGGCGGGATTTATTAGATCTGTTTAATAAAAAACATGAAATGACTGACGAGGACTTTTATAAATGTAGAGCCGAAGCCTGCCAAAGATTATTAGACAAGTATTGCTAACTTTAAATAACACAAACCTTTATAAGCAATATGATTTCAAATGACGAATTTTATCGTGCTATGGAGCAGAAATTTTCAAACGTATTTAAGAGAATGGATACATTACATAAGGAAACTCAACAGGAAATAGAAGGTATTAAAGAAGAAGTCCATGAATTAAAAAGACAAACAGATGCCCATATAGCAGTTAGTGAAGCTTTAAAAGAATTAAAACAAACTAAAACATTATCAACTAGAATGAGAATAACTATTGTTTGTGCTATTGTTCCTGCTATAATTGCACTATTTACTCTTGGTGTTCGTCTATAAGAATCCAGTCATTAATTACCCAAAAAACCATTTCAACAAACCACTCCTCTTGTTCTATATTAGCTATTTCTGTCATACCACACATGGCTAGACATTGATGAATTGATTCTTCAATCGAAGTGTATATAATATCTTGTTCACTAAGATGTTTGTGAAGTGTAATCCAAGTCATTTTTGATTCTTCATAACAAACCCCTTTTTCATCACAATCCTCTCGATTAATAAAACGTATGTTTTGAGGTCGCCATAGGTCAAACATATAAATTATTATAATGAGTAGTTTTTAAGTTTACTGTATTACGACTATGATCATGATCATACTTTCCTTTATATACTACTATGATCATATAAACATAATATATATGATCATATATGTATATCAGGAATTTTTTCACTTATAAAGCTTATGATCATGATCATGCTCATAGTTAGTTTTATATAGAGGATCTTAGGTTATAATATATGGTAGTAATAAACCCAGCTATAAAACAACAATTAAAGGATTTAAGAAAAGTTCCTTATAATAAAATTAAGAAAGAATCAGCAGTTATAGTAGAATTACCAATAGGTCAATTAAAAAATCATGACTTGGCTAGGGCATTATTTATTACAAATAGTGCGTTTGTAAAATTAACTCAAAAACAAATGATTATGTATGATATAATCAAACAATGTCAAAAGGATATAGAAGAAGTGACAAATGACAATAAGTTAACTAAGGAAGAATTAATTGAAAAGGTTAGAGAAATTATTCTTGATCGACCTGATGTTGCACATCCTTCAAAACCTTCTTCTGATGCTGATAAGGAATAGAAATACCTTTTCTAGCAATATAATAAGTTCCTTTTGGATTAGGTTTACCCCAAAATGCACCAATAGCATAATTATAATCACAATCAAATTGATCAATAACCATATCATTTTTTATGGTATAAACCGTAGCAGTTGCCATAGAGTTATATAGAACTTCTTATATTAAAAGTTATGGATATTAAAAAATTAAAAGGGATTGGAGATGGAACAGCGAAAAAATTTGATAAAAATGGAATTACAACAGTAGAGCAATTATTCGTTATACCACCACCTAAAGTCGCAGAAATGTTAGGAATTGATAACGATTCTGCTATGGAGTTATTTAAAAAAGCAAGAGCAGTTTATGATGATTCACCAGTATTTCAATCGGGTTTAGAAGCAAAATCTGAAGATCAAGACCTAGAAAAAATCTCTACAGGAACTAAGGCACTTGATAAATTATTTACTGGTGGGATCGAGTGTGGTGCTACAACCGAGATATATGGGGAATTTGGTTGTGGTAAAACACAATTCTGTCATACCATGGCAGTAAGAGTTCAACTTCCAAAAGATAAAGGCGGGTTAGAAGGAAAATGTGTTTGGATAGATTCAGAAGGAACATTTGAACCTTCAAGGATAAAAACAATAGCAGAATCAGTTGATATAGATGAAGAAACTGCTCTTAATAATATTATAAGAGCCAAAGCATATAATTCAGCAGATCAATATTTAATTTTACAAGAATTAGAAAAACTTATTGTTGGAGATAAAAATATTAAATTAATTGTAATTGATAGTGCAACAGGTTTGTTTAGACAGGATTATAGCGGAAGGGGTATGTTATCTGAACGACAAAAATACTTAGATGAATTTTTAACTATGGCTTCTAATATGGCAAACTTTCATAATATTGCAATTATATGGACTAATCAAGTAATGATTAATCCCGGAGTTTTCTATGGAGATCCTGTAACTGCTATTGGTGGAACAGTTTTAGCACATAAATCTACTTATAGAGTATATTTCAAAAAATCGGGTGCTTATAGAATGGGTAAAATGGTTGATAGTCCGAAACACGCACAAATAGAGGTTATGTTTGGTCTTAGCGAGGAAGGAGTAGTTGATCAAGAAGTGGCAGAAGAAATAGAAAAAAGACGAAAAGCGGACAAAGCTAAAAAGAAACGGGAAGAAAAGAAAGAAATTGTCGAGTGAATATATAATGACTGAAGATATTGAAAAACCATGTAAACAATGTGGTTGTGAAATACACCCATTAAAGACAGATTATCCCCCTCAAAGAAAAGTTTGTATTGATTGTGTTAAGAAAAACAATGAAAAGCGACATAAAGAATATTATGAGAAAAGAAGGAAAGTGTCAATGGAATTAGGTCTTACAGATACCGTTGATTGTTGTCTAATATGCAAAACTTCACTAAGAGGTCTTAAATTCAGAAGAAGTAAGTATTGTTCAGATGAATGTTCAAAATTAGCAGTAAAACTACAAGATAAAGTAAGAAGTTTAGCTATGATGGATAGAAGAATGGGAGAAATAAGATCTAGTCAAAAGGCAATTAGAAAACAAATCAAATCTATGAAAAAGGCTAAAAAGAAACGGGAATAAAAGAAATAAACTGAGTAGTAGGTTTATATTAGCGATCTGATCGATATAATCATTGACTGATTGTGAATTATGCGGGGGAAATCTCAAAAAAACACCATTTAAACATAATGGCGAACCATTATTTGAATGTGAAAAGTGTGAAGAAGAATATATTTAAAAACTTATATACGATTAATAGTTTGGTTAAATATGGGATTCTTTAGCAAAGTTAGGGATAATTTAGACGTAAGAAACTTCAAAGTGGTAGAGAAAGGGGATTATGAACGAGTAACTCAAGACCATTATTCCATGCGTAAAGCAATAAATGATGAGTATCTTCACTCAAATAGTAGGGCAAGTACACCATATCCTTTCATGGATACACCTGATGGAAGTAAAATTCCAATGTGGCGTGTTGCACCAAACAGAATGTATGAATTAGCAGATTATGTAGGTGATTTAAGAGCAGTTATTGAAACTATTCAACGAGAAATGTTTAGAAATGGATTACAAGTTATACCAAGATATCATCATAAATGTTTAGTATGTTTAAAAGAATATGAACAAAAACCATTAAAAGAATATGTTTCTTTACAAGATGCACAAAATAAAGCAAAAGAAAAACTACAATGTACTGAATGTGGAAACGATAATCCTAGAAAATGGGCTAAACCTGATCCAAAAAATAGAGCAATATTACAAGCATTATTAGATAAAAGAGTAAATAATAACCAACAAACATTAAAAATTGTTGCAAGACAAGCTGAAAGAGATTTAGATATTATTGACGGTTGTTATGTTTTAGTGACAAGAAGATGGGCTTTAAAAAAATTAGATATCCCTGATGAACTAACAGGTGCAACAAAAGAAGCAGTTATGAGTATTGAAAAAAGTAAATTAGATGAAATTATAAGAGTTCACCCAATTCAATGTAGTATAATTGCAAGTGATGAAGCAGTTCTTGGTATAGGTGCAGATGGTAAACCACGATATATATGCCCACAATATCAACATAGAGATACAGTTTTAGAAACACCAGTTTGCCCAAAATGTGGTTGTAAGGCATTTAACGCATTTATGGAAACTAACAGTGTTCCTTATGGAGTTCCATTAAGTAGTCCAAAGAAGATGTATTATAGTCAAAAAGAAGTAATTTGGATTCCGGGAAAATATTATCCTGATGTTTTATATGGAAATTCCCCAATTCAATCAGTATGGAAGAAAGTATTATCATTAATGTTCCAAGATGAATATATGTGGAAATACTTCGATAAAGATAGACCACCAAAAAGTCTCTTAGTTATGGGAAGCAGAAATCAAGAATCTGTAGCAGCTTTTATGGAAAAACAACGCCAAGGTGCAAGACAAGATCCATATATGCCTAGACCGATCTTATTAAATACTGAAAATGTTAGTTCAGCAATTTCATATATTGATCTTACACCAAACTTTAAAGAACTTGAATTAACTGAATTAAGAAAAGAGTTAAGACAGATTATATCAACTGTATATGGTGTTCAACCATTATTCTATGGTGAGCAGGCTAAAGCAGGATTAGGAAATGAAGCACTTCAGGTTACTCTTACAAACAGAACTATTAAATGGTTTCAAAGATTTTTGAACGAGCAGTTCTTTGATGAGATTAGTAATATAATGGAAATATATGATTGGAAAATTGAATTAGTAACAAGTGAAGAAATTGATGAACTTAGAGAGGAACAGGTTAGAGGACAAAAGATCGATAACACTGTAAAATTATATGGTATGGGATTTGACGTTGCATTTGATGGCGAGAATAATATATTAATTTCACAATACCCAAACCCTGAAAAACAAGAAATGATGATGGGCGGTGGAATGGGTACAGGAGAAAATATAGGCGGTGGAAAAAATGATAAAACAAAATCAAGTTCACCTAAAAAAGAAGGTGAAGCACAAAAATTTGACGGTGAACCAAAAATTGCACGACCAAGTGATAAAGTAGGTTTAGGTGATGGAAGTCCTTCTAGTGGAACAGGAACTACATTAAGTAACAAAGCAGAATTAGTCAAAAATATTAAAAAAGGTATGAATCAAGCAGAATGGGATAAATTTTTAAAGGAACAAGTTGATAAAGATTAATGAAATACAACTGTCCTTATTGTGATTTTACTACTCAAAATGAAGGATCTTATCATTTAAGAGTTGAAGATATGGAAAAAATATTTAAACATGAAAAAACACACAAGGAAAATGCAATCTGATACTGAATTATTAAAGGAAATAAAAGAATATATGGATAAAAAGCCATACGCAACTGCATATAATATTGTTCAATATTTTCAATCTAAGGGAATACACCCTGAGAAAATCTTATATATCCTTAAAGAGATAGTTGGATAATGGGTAAAAGATTTGGTTGGACAGATGATGATGGATTAGATTCTAAGGATAGAATTAGAGTAAATGATCTAAAAGAAAAGGCAAAAAAAGAAAATCAACATACAAAAAATTTAAGACAACGTGTTCAAGAAGATGAACAAACAAAAATTAACCAATATAGTGAAGGCTATTGTTATGGTTGTAGCACTTATGATAAGGTAATTAGTACATTGATCTATATGTGTGGTGAGTGTATGGAAAAAAGAGGAACAGAAGGATTAATGTGTTTAATAACTAAAAAAACAAGTTATGAATTATGTGATATACACGCAGATTGGGTTTTTAATGATTCATGGCAAATAAATTGTTCTTTATGTGATAAATGTATGAAACGATTATCTTTAGTTCATAAAACATATAGAAAATCAGGTGGAAGAAATAATGCACCTGATGAAATAATTAAAAGAAAATTTTATGCAAGAAATCCCGGTGAATATATAGGAAATGGAATAACTAGAGATCAAACTAAGGATCAACGTTTTGCGAATGGATAGAATTTAGTTTTTCAACCTGTGATGGTTCATCTTCTATATCTTCCCAATGAAATTTAACAGTTTCAGTGTTATAATCAATTATCATGTGGATTGAGTTTGTACTAAAATCATAATACCATTCACCCATTAATGTCATTTTTTTATGTGGTAATTTAGCACCATAATAAAGACATTTTTTTGCAAATAATGGCTTTGACCAAGGTAATATTGATTTTTTTATTTCAATTCTTTTTTCTTCACTATTATAAAATATATAATTTCTTGTTACATGAAATGGTTCATTATTAAATCTTGTTTTATTTGTAGTTCCAACTCCGGGGTGTATATGAACATATCTTTTATTCAAATTTAAATTATCTTGAGCCATTTGCATTTGGGTATAAAACCAAAATGCGTGGTTTTCAGGTATATCTACACCTGTAATTTCTTGTCTATCAGTTCTACTCCCTGAAAAAGGGTGTTTTTTATTATATGTATATACATTATCATAAACATAAAAGTCCATGACTAAATATCATTAAACCTTTATATAACCCTTTCTTTTTAACTAATATATGGAAAGACAAGATTTAGCACTATTAATAGTAGCATTATCTTTGATTTCAGCAGTTGTATTTGTTGGTTGGGGTGCAGTAAAAGGACTCATATTAGATCCTGAAGTTCAAATGACAGCTGAACAATATGGAACAATATTTACCTTCGTATTTGGTATTATGATTGGATCAGGTCTAACATATTTGGGAATTAGAGCAGGTCAAAATCAACAATCTCCAATAGGTCAAGCATAAAGGGTATAAAATTCTTTAACATTATTCTTATATACTATTACAGGTTGTTCCATACATGGTAGAATATGTAGAATTTCCCGATTTCATAACAAAGGGTATAGAAGTCGATACAGTGGATGAACGTAGGATCTTTAAAGGTCATATAACTGCTGAAATCATTGATAGACAACATGAGTTTATTTTTGTGAAAGAAGTTATGAAAATTATGGAAACCTTCATGTCGGTAAACCCCGTTATATCAGATTATCATAGTAATAGAATGGTAGGAAAAGTCATTTCTTATGAAAAATCAGAATATCAAGGAATTCCAACTGTATTAATTACAGGTGAAGTTTACAAAAAAGATGGAGTTACATTATATGATAAAGTTTGGGATAAGGTTGTTAAAGGTGAATATGCAGGATTAAGTATGGGTGGTGCAAGTAAAGAACGTGAACCAATATCCAAAAACGGTAAAATGGCATTAGAATTAAGAAAATTAGAGTTATATGAAATAGCATTATGTGATACACCAGCTAACCCATTTGCAATTATTGAGGAAGTAAACAAATTTGCAAAGGCAGTTGGACTAGAAAAAATGGTTAAAGAACACCAAGAAAGACAACAAATTAGGTGTAATAGCATACATTGTAAGTTTGAAAAAGCAAATAGTGTATATACAAACAGTGGTACAGATGCTAGTAACCCTGTAGATGCTAATGGAACAGATATAGATGTAGATGATGATTTAGACCATGATTATAAAGGTGAAGAAGATAAGTGTGGCATTTGTGGTATATCCAAGACTAAACATGGATTAAAACCATTTGATAAACCAGTAGAAAAACTAGATTCTAAGACTTTAGTTCAACGATCTGCGGAAACAAGAGCAGATAATGTAGGTGAAGCAACTGGAAGCCCAAAACAAGTTAATGATTTAATGAATACAATTCCAAAAATACCTGCACACAATAACGTAAAACAAATTCCACTTCAACGTGTTAAAAAAGACCATGTTGAAGGTTTTCCTGAACATATAGAAGAAAAAGCTAGAAAGAAAAACAAAGAAATGGAAAAAGATCAACCAATAGGTGATATAGATGCTAAAGGTAATTTCCCTCAACAACCAAGACAAAAACCAAACACAATGACTGATTCAAACAGTAATGTAAACAAAATGATTAAATATTTTGGGGTTGACACTGTTAAAAAAGCCATTGAAGAATATGAAACAATAGAATATTTGAAAACATTAGCAAGAAAATACAGTATATAATTCTTTTTAATTTTAAAAATTATATTTATATACTAGAAATATTTTTTATATATAATAACATGACACAAGAAACTACAAAAACAGAAGAAATTTCTGAAATTCAAAAATCAGATGATTCTTCCGTAACATCTATTCTTGCACAATTAGTTAAAGCACAAGAATCTAGAATTGATTCCTTCGAGAAAAGATTCGATGGTCTTGAAACTTTAATTAAAGAGCAAAACAAGAATCCAGTTGACAAAGGTGTTGAGGATGATACTCAAAAACCAGCAGTTCAATCATCTAATGATGTCGGTGATCCTGACAAATTAGGCGAAACTTATGCACCTTCACCAAAAGCTCAAGCTTCTATCGTTCAACCACAACCAAATGAGGTTGCAGAATCAAAAGACGATGCTTCTAGTTTAACTATGGGCAAATCTGATGATGGTGAGGACAAAAAAGAAGATGAGAAAAAAGAAGAAGTTGCAAAAACTGAAGATTCTGAAGATAAAGATGATAAAAAGGAAGAAGTCAAAAAATCTGATGAAGTAGATTCTGAATACGAAATTGTAAAGACTGTAAGACCAGCTTTAAAAGCTAGAGATGACGAATCAACCACACCAACAGGCTATCAAATCTTGAAAGCCATTTCAGGCGGTTGGAACGGACAAACATCTAGTGCAGAAGAAGCACTCGTTATAGCATACAACAAACTAGAAAACGGTGAGTTTGGTAACGGACTACCGGGGGGAGCATATTAAATTGTCAACCTATCTAGGACTACGTTCAATCGATGAACTAGTAAACTATACCTATAACAGAACTCCTGATGAAATTTTAAAAGCAGGTTTCAGTACAACTGATCCGGGTGCAGGGGGCAACTATAACCCACTATTCGGAGCTATGGCATGGGCAAACTTCAACATGGAAGCAAACATATTCGCAGCTTTGCCAAAATATGTTTGGGATTTCTCAGGTTGGCGTATATTTTCAGCAAAGGCAGCTAATTTGCCAACTGTAAATGACAAAGTTCATGGATATGGTGGTACTGTAGAAGGTGGTCAAATCTCAACAGCTGTTAAACCAACTGTTAAAGAAGTCACCGTCAAACCAAAGACTCTACAATATGTATTCGAAGCTTCTGAGTTATTAGAACAGCTTGTAGATAATTCTAGAGATGATAACTACGGATCTCTTGCACAGCAAAGAGTTTACGCTAGTGATCAATTTAAGGAAAGAGTTAACAAAATGCTCACTGACATTCCAGTTAATGTAGCACAAGATAACACTAACCAAAGATTAAATCTAGAATCATTAGATAGAATTGTTGCATCCAAAGCAGAATGGACTTTCGAGGCTCATAACGTTGTCGCTGACAACTATGATCCATGGACAAGTGCAAACGGTAATGGAATTGACAGATCTACAACAACATACGACTCCACTGTAAAATCACCTTCAGGTACAATCGGTACAAAAGATGTACTAACTGATGCAGTTATTAGAGATGTACTTGCAGATGTGAGAATTGCAGCTGGTAAAGAGCCAACAGTTATGATTGGTGGACAGGATACATATTCCGAAGTTCAATCAATCTATATGAACGCTTATCGTATTCAAAACACAGCTGATCTCAGAACAGAATTTAGCGTAGGCGTAAACGGTGTTGACACATTCACTGGTACAGGTGCAGGATTACATATATCCACAATATATGGACTTCCATTCATTCCTTCAAAGGATACACCACAATCAGCAGAAGGTGAAGTAGATGACTTGCTCATCTTAAACACTAGTGCAGATAAGAACGCTCCAAATAAACCATTATGTGGTATTCAAGTATTGAAACCAATCGTTTATTATGAAGCAGGCAAGAGACAACAAGGCTATCCATTCATTAACGAAGCTTTCACAGATAGAGCTTTGTATAATATGTTAGCAGAAACAACTTGTAGAAACTTTAAAGCACAAGCCAAAATTAGAGACATCGCTTCAGGAATTTAGAAAAACTTAAACTTTCCCTTTTCTTTTTTTTATTTATTTTTAAAAAAATCTGTATATAGATAAGAATTATAAATCTATATATAATAATCTTTATATACCAAAACATTAAAATTTTAACATGGCAGTAACTATTACTACAAACGCAAAATATCAGCACTTAAACGCTGATAGATCCCACACAATCAAACCGGGTGGGGTTGGTGTAGAAAAAGAAATGATATGTGATATATCAGTAACAGGTAGTTCAGATTTTGTAAGCGGTCAACTTACTTGTGACTTTACACAAGTAGGATTTAGACAGGTATATTTCTGTATTATCGAACAACAAAACGACTTCCAAAACCATGTTTATCAGTTCGTAGAAGCAGCTGGCTCAGATGCAGCTACCGCAAAAATCCATGGTAGAGTAAGATCAAGCAACGCAAATATCGCAAATAATCATACTTGTACTCTCACCGTAGCAATTCGTGGCGTATAAGGGAAACCTTATATAACACTTCCTTTTTTATATTATTAATGGCTAAAAATGCTCACAAATTAGTAACCGCAGCTGGTCAAATTGTCAATAGAACAGGTAAATTAAGAAGTATTTCAATCGCTGTATCAGGCGATAGAGTTTGGGAAATTAGACAAACTGATGCAAGCGGGGCAATTTTATATAAATTAAGTACCGCACTTAACGCTGTATCACATCAAGATTTAGACTTGGGATTTAAAGGTGCTTTACACGCAACCGTAGCAAGTGGCTCATCAGGTGCTTTAAACGTCATTTACGAATAATCTAATTTAAATATTATAAGACTATTTTATTAATATGGCTAGAACTGAACCTGTTTATTGCACTGTTACTGACGTAGCAGATTGGCTTAGAATATCAGTAAATGCTAATTCAGATCCTAGTACAACTATGATTAAAAACTATATAATGGATAATGAAGATAGAATTGATCGTTTAACAGGTCATACATGGATGGATGATAAACAGGTTAGGGAAGAATTTAGTGTAAATAAATTATATGATTGGGGTAGAGGTATGCCATTATTCCCAAAGAAAAGAAATCTTAAACCATTTGATCATACTAAAGGCGATAAGTTTGAACTTTGGGATGGGGAAAATTGGAGTGATAATACACCAACATCAAATGATAATGACAGTATAATATATTTTCAAGAAATTAAAGGTGTAATTTATTTAAGAGGATATTTGTTTACAATACTTAGAGCAAACAGATTTAGAGTTACTTATCGTTATGGTGGCGAACAAGAAGAACGTATTTCAGAAACAGAAACTATTCCAAGAGATATTCAAAAATGTTGTAAACTTATGACTTGTCTTGATATTTTAGCAAGTGATTTTACCATGTCACAAATTGCTTATGGTGGTGAAGGAAACATCAATAAAGATAAAGTTATGGATAGATGGCAAAAAGAAATAGATAATATTTTGTGGAGCAGAAGCGAAATAACTCCGGTGTGGTAGTTTGGTTTTACCAGTAATAGCAGGTATGGTGGCTCGTGTGGCTATGACAGGTTTAAGATTGGCTATGCAAGTAGCTAAACAGGCAGGCAAAATGGCATCACAATCTAAAAAAGGGATGAAAAATAAAAGCGGTAAATCTTTAATTCGAGGAAGTAAATCTTTAATTCAAGGAATTCAAAGTGGGGGTGGATCAGAACAACAACAACAACAAATGTGGCAAGCATTTCAACATTACAATAATATTAAAGATAAAGCAGAAGCACATAAAGATAATTTAAAAGAAATAAATAGACTTACTGATAATGTTCAAAAAGAATTAATACAAAAAATACAAAAACAAATTGGAAAAGATGACATTACATTTACAGGTAATTTAAGACAAAATATAAAACCCGATTTTGAAGGTGATTTTAAAGCAGTAGTAGCAGATACAAATTATGCTTTTTTTGTTGAATTTGGATTACCACCGGGAAAATGGGTTAATTTTGATGCTCTTAGAATATGGGTGGAAGGAAAATTAGGAATAACTGATCCTGAAGAATCACGAATAGTTACTTCTAAAATACTTAAAAAAATAAATAGAGATGGTATAGCACCAAAAAGATTTATGAAAAAAGGAATAAAATCGTTGATTTCAAAGCGTGGGGCTATTGTTACAAGGCGTAGATCAAGCTCAAAAACGTCTAATAGTCAATTATCAAAAACTCTTAATAAAGTGTCAAAACAAGTAAGGGCAATAAATAAATATCTCAGAAAAGGAAATAAAGTTATGAGTAAGGTAGGTAGTATAAAATAATGACAGAAGGATTTATGGGTTTAGATTTTGCTAATGATATAGTAGAATTATTGAAAAATAAATGGAAAAATGGCTCAGGCGGTCAAAAACCTGTATTTAGCACACAATGGAACAAAAAAGTTGTAGGATTGGGATCTAGAGGTTATAATGAAGTTATTATAAGCATAGATGCTGAAAATCCTCAAATATATAGTTTAATGCAGGGTGATTCTACAGATGCAACTAAATTCACTTACGATTGGTTACACGATTCTTCAATATCTATAGATATTAGAACAAGTTTATCTGAAAATAGGTGTTTAGAAATGGTTAATGAAATAATGAGAATAATTAAAACTAATGTTGTTCCTACAATCAATAATAGAACATATATACAACTTTTACCTGAAGGTATAACTTCATTAAATGAAGAATACAGAAATTTGTTTAGATATATGGTAAGTGTAAGTGGTATAAGATTAAACCCATAAATCTTATATACTTCCAACACAGGCTATATATATGGTTAGTAGTGCATCGAGTGCTTATGTAATAAGATCTTTCGAGAATACATTTGGAGCAGGCGGAACAGTAGAACACGCATTAGGCTTTGATGCTAAAATTTCAGGTCTTGAATGGACTAATAATCAACAATCTTTACCTACTTTATATACACCTGAAGTCGAAGCTTTTCTTTATGGTAGAAATGCTGGAAGTTGTTCAATCGAATATACTTTGGGAAATTCATATTGGCTTACAGGATTATTTAACAACCCCGTAACACAAGATAACACAACTAATAATACTCAAATAAAAAGAATTTGGAAAAGTGATCCAACATTAAATGCTAATATTAGAGTTCCAAAAACACAACATTTAGAATTTGGGGCAGCTTTAACAGGTGAAAATGTAGTTAGAAATGCTAAAGGATGTGTAACTGAAACAATTCAATTAAAAACAAGTATTGATAACCCTGTTTCTATTACTGAAACATTTGCATGGGGAAAAGAAGATGCAATAAGCACAAGTTTAGATTCAACAATTCCTAACAATGCTTCTTTTACTGCTATGAATTTTGTTCATTCAAGTATAGAAATGCCTAATGGAACAGATTTAGTAAAAGTCCAAGATTTAGAATTAACAATTAACAGAAATCAAAAATTATTATGGGCTTTAGGAAGTGCTGATGCTCAATCTGCATATCCTCAATTATTAGAAATGACAGGTAAAGTAATATTAGCATTTGAAAATGCAGATGCACTAGATAAAGTAGTGGCTAGAGGTGAAGTCGCAACAATGGAAATTACAATTACAAATGGATTAACTAATGCAGCTGAAAGAAGTTTAACATTATTATTTACAGGAGTAGGACTTTCTACTCATAGAACACCTTCAGTAAATCCCGGTGAATTACTTTTACAAGAATTTGATTTTACTTGTAGAAGTGTAGTCGCAACTTCAGTAGATGCAACTGCTATATTTAACTGGACATAGATACCTTTATATATAAAGTATATTTTATATAATCATGCAAGAAGTAGAAGTTACTTTACCTTTAAATGGTAATAATATTGCTATTAAATTTAAAGATGATATACCATGGGGCGATTTTCAAAGTATAATTAAAGATTCAACAAAAGAAGGAAATCTTGATTTTAATAAATTTACAGATAGATTATTACGTGTATCTGTCAGAAGTGAATCATTTGATTTCCAAAATCAAACAGAAATGAAAAAGGTCGGGGCAAAGGAAATGACCGCTGTAATAGGAAAGATGCTCGAAATACTCCCTTTAGAGATATATATGAACAATCTTGGGATGGGAAGCGGGGGAAACTTGGATTCGATAATGGCGAACCCGACTCAGTAATTAATTATATATACGCTATTTGTGCTTTGCTATTTAAATGGGATAAAGAACAGGTTGATAAACAACCTGCTCAATACTTAATGAATACAATACTTATAAATATCGAATTGATAACAAATTTGTTCGATAATGTGGGAGTTAAACAAACTTGGTTGAGCAATACACCCTTAAGGTCGTAATAGACGATTCTAAGATACGGGAGCTAGAGAAGCGACTAAACAATTTAGGTGGTGGCGGATCTAGTGGTGCAGGATCAGGCGGTCAAGGTAAAGGCGGTATAGCAGGTTTATTTTCAGGTATGGGTGGCGG
>Ga0208299_1001520_pt1 | contig 17165 bp, 29 predicted proteins | sample 15_taG_FD_184089 | JGI IMG/M metagenome (GOLD analysis project Ga0208299, IMG submission 184089) | Marine viral communities from the Subarctic Pacific Ocean - 15_ETSP_OMZ_AT15312 metaG (SPAdes) (version 2) | ecosystem: Environmental > Aquatic > Marine > Oceanic | place: Pacific Ocean | collected...
GCTCCGAAGCGCGCGACCATAGCAGACACGATCGCATCCTCGGAAGCCCCGGCGGCGCGGAGATCGCGTAGCCGGGATGTGAACCGGTCCAGCCGGTGCGGGTCGCTCACTGGAGGCACTTCGCACCCCAGATGATTAGGCCCAACAGGAACGCCCACGCGAGGATGTCGACCCAGCTGGGATCGCGGTCGGGTTCGGCGCTCACGGGAGCACCTCCGACAAGTAGCGCCAGCGGTCGCCGTCGCTTGGCCGCCAGACCGTGGCGCCGTCGGGGACCTCGCGGTTATCGCAATGGATACCGTGCCAGGGGCCGGTGGCATCAGCCCGCGTGACCCTATTGGGCGACACGCGCACGACAACCCAGCACGCGTTGGCGCGCGCTGGAATCGACGAACACAGCAGTACCGGCCGCCACTCCTCCGGCTGCTCCTCGGACCAGTCGCGCCAGGGGTTGGGGCGGGTGTTCCAGGCGTCGGTTGCCTCCGACTCGCTGCGCTCGAGCGATGGGCCCTGCGCGTCACAGTCGAGGCACACCACCCACTGCCACGGGTCCCCCACGGTGCGGCCTAGGTTCGCGCTCCCACAGAACGGGCACGGCTTGAGGTCACTCACGACAGCCCCCGCACGAATCTCAGCAACCTGCCGAGGATGACCCGGCGGTGTAGGGGGCCGGGGATGGCATAGGGGATGTCCGATGCTAGCCAGAGCCAGTCGTCAACACTATCAACTGATGCCCCGATGACGCTTGCAGTAGCGGCGTCAGTCGGCGCACCCGGTGGCAGCCCGATGGTAGCCCACCCCGCGCGGAACACGTCGAGGAACGCCTCCTCGCTCACCTCACCGGAGAGCCCGTCGCACTGCTCGAGGAACGTCACGAGGCGCCCCCGGACATGCTCCACTGTTGCCCCAGCTCAGTCGAGCGGACGGCACGCGAGGCGCCCGGTTTCAGGTGCGGGTTCCATTCCAGGAGACCGAGGCGAACCAGCCGACGGACCCGCGATGCTGCTAGCCCGGGCTTGATACCTAGGCCGGTCGCGCATTCCTGCACGGTCGGCGGGACTTGCGCCCAGCCCTCGAAGGTCCGCCACCATAGGAGCATGGCCTCCTGTTCCTCCGTCAACTCGAAATGTTGTTCTGGATTTGTCACAGCCAACCATTATCAGGCCAGCGCGCCAGCGTCAACACTTTCAGCGAACTACACCGCGGATCTTTTCTCGTCGGATGTAGCAGACTATTCTTGACAGGGCGCACGGGGCAGATTATCACTTGGTTTCGGAGGAGAGAGAACATGGCAGACGACAGAACACCAGAACACACCCCAAGCGATCTAGAGTGCCCCTGCATTGCGGGCGGCCCGGTGCGATTGCGCCGCGAGGGCTCGCTACACCGCATCCAGTGCAGCGCCTGTGGCGTCGGCACCGCGTGGTGCCGGACGGAGGAAGCGGCCAGAGACGCATGGGGCGCAGACTGCTCGGCGCGACTGGTCGAGCAGCTGGCCGACGACGTGATCGCGGAGGAAAGGTTCTGGGGCGACCCGGCGCCGATGGGGGTGGCGTCGTGATCGGCGACCTTCGCGATCTGGTCAAGGCTGCGGCCGTGCCGCGTGGCGATCGGGTCGATTGGGACCGGGGGGATCTGGCCTCGGACCTGCCGCGCCTCGCGGCTAAGGTGGCCGAACTGATCGGCGGCCAGCCGGACACGGACGACGAGTTAGCGCTCCACGTCGCCGGTGCCGCAGAGTGCCACGCTGGCGGAGTCTACCGCGACGGGTTCTGGGCCGCGGAAAGCGCGCGAGCCGTCGCGTCGGTGGCCGACACTGCCGCGGTGCGGGAGAGAGAGCTGGGCCGGGCGCTGGCTAAGTTGCGGAGCCGGCTTGCCGCGCTGGCCGTGCCCGATCGGACGGAGCGGCTCCGGGAGATCGAGACCGAGGCCAACGCCCTCGCGCCGCGGCTTGAGACGTGGCGGCCGGTGGTAGAGTTTGATTTTGAGATCCGCCGGGACAATCGCGACATCACACTGACCGTCGAGGGTGACGTGGTGACGGAATGCCCGCGCAGCGAATGGACGTGGGACGCGGCGGATGGGGACGTTGAGTTCATACTTGCGCCCTACGGGGAATGGGATCCGGACGAATTGACCTACGCCGAACGGTCCGAGATCGAGGCGGAGATCTGGACGCGCTTTCTGGATTGGGCTGGTTTCGGAGCCGCTCAGGTGGTACCGTGATCGCGCTCACGGAGCGCGGGCGCGATGCGCTCGCACAGGCGGCAACGGTAACGATAACCGCGGCGGGGCTAGCAGCCCTGGCCGCACATGGAGGAGCAATTATGACGCACGCGGATGCACAGGAACTGGACGGAGAGGCGTTTTTCGGCGCCCAAGATTGGGCAGCAAGCGCCGCCGCACCGGAGTCGCTCCGGTTGGCGTTCACCCGGGCCGCGAGGGGGCCGGCGGTTGCGACTGGCAAGCTCAGGCGGCGTCGCCGGCGGGTCGTGGCGCGCTTCCGGCGGTGGCTCGATGCGCGGGGGGTCAGCAAGTGAGCAGCCTCACGACTACCGGGGTAGCCCCGGACGTGTGGCAGGCCATGCGGCAACAGGCCGGGGATCTGGTCCGGTCCGGGTTCCTGCCCGGTTCGATCAACACCCCGGAGAAGGCCGTCGCGATCATGCTGACCGGTCGGGAGTTGGGGATTGAGCCCATGATGGCCTTGCGGCAGATTCACATTATCGAGGGGAAGCCCTCGCTCTCGGCCGAGCTGATCGCCGGGTTGGTTCTGTCGCGGGTGAAGGGCGCGACGTTGCGCCCGGTCGAGTCGACCAACGATCGTTGCGTCGTGCACGCTGCCCGCCCGGGGCAGGAACCAACGGTGATAACGTGGACCATGGATGACGCCAAGCGTGCCGGGATCGCGGGCAAGGGGAACTGGAAAAAATACCCGCGCGCCATGCTTCGATCTCGCGCCATGGTCGAGGCTGCCCGGGGCGTGTTTCCCGACGCGTCGTCCGGGCTCTACACGCCCGACGAATTGGGCGCGGAGACTGACGCCGAGGGTGAGCCCGTTGCCGTGCGGACGACCGCCACGGTAGTGCAGCAACAGGCACCCGCGCTGCCTGAGGTCGACTGGCTGGAGCGGATCGCACTAGCTGAAACGGTCGCCGACCTCGACGGGCTGGCCGCTGGGATCCGTGACGCCCGGCCGGCGAACGTCGCCGAGGTGCGGGACGCGTTCCGCTCGCGCCGCGAGGAGTTGAGCGAGCCGGAGCCGGAGCCCGAAACGCCGGTCGGCGCGCCGGCGCATCCGGACCACGACGAGGAAGGGGCGGAGAAATGAGCGGGCAGATGGATGTTGGAGCACCGCGGCCCATGTGCCCTGCTGAGCGGGTGGCATTCGCTGGCCTGGAATTGATCTCAGCTAGCGGGGTAGCCGGGGCGATCGGCGCGCTACTGCTATCGATCCACACGGGCGACTGGCCCGGCGCGAAACGGTGGCAAGATTGGGTAGACTGGAGCGCCGCCGAGATGGCGACAACACGCGGGGTAATCGAGAGTTGCGACGAGGAAGGGGCGGAGCAGTGAAAATCTCAGGATCAAAAGTCGGCCTTGCGCGCCGGTGCGCGTATTGGGCTCTCGATTCCGTCGAGTTGCCGCCGGACACGGTTGGCGACCCGGCCCGGATTGGTACGGCGTTTCATGCGTTGGCGGGCGGGTTCATTGAGCGCGGCGTTGGCTGTATCAGGGAGGATGCATTTCCCGAACTCGACGACCTCACCGACGCTCAGGCTCGCGACGTCGTGGCGCGGGCCGAGGATTGGGCGATGGTATGGCCAGACATAGCGCCGCCCGGTAAGGCGATCGTGGAGATGGCCTACGCCTACGATCCGCAGTCCGGCGCGTGCCGCGAACTCGGGCGGAACATCGGCCGAGGGTACGCCGAGCACGGAGCCAAGCCCCACGAGATCTGCTGCTCGGTGGACGTGGTAGCGATCGACGGGAGCCACGCCACGATCATCGATCACAAGACCGGCAGGGGGCGGCCGGAGCATGTCTCGGACTCCGGACAGCTCCAGTTCGCCGCGCTTTGCGTTGTGGCCTGTAACCCGGGGCTCGAATCCATCACGCTGGAGTATCACTACGTCAACAAGGCCGGCGAGATCGACGTACAGTCTCACGACCTCGATCTCCTGATCGATCTCGCGGCGTTCCGCTCCGAGTTGGCGACGGTTCACCTCTCGGTTGTGATGGAGACGGCGCAGCCACAGGACGGGCCGCATTGCGGCGATCTCTACTGCCCAGCGCGGGCGACCTGCCCGCGCACGATCCAGGCGGCGGAGGATAACCTGCCGCCCGAGATCTTCGGCGCTCTCATGGGCGGCCAGCCCGGCGCGGACGACGAGCGGGCCGAGCACGTTGCGTGGATTCTGGCGCAGGGGCCGATCAAGATCTTGACCGACGCCAGAAACGCCAGAGCCAAAGCCTACGCAGAAAAGCATGGCGGCGCGTTTGACCTCGGCGACGGAACGCAATACAAGAAATGCCCGGTCAAGGGGCGGCTTGGACTCAACACGAAAGCGATCCGTGCCGAGCACGGGGACAAATACGACACGACCGGCAAGCCCGGTCACAGTTTCAAGGTGGTGAAAGCATGAAAACGATCACATTCGTGGGCAATATCGGCAGCGTAGATGCGCTCAAAGACATCGGCCAGCATACCGTGCTGAACTTCTCGGTCGCCGTGAACGGCCGCGACAAGCAGGCGCCGCCGGAGTGGATCCGATGCGCCCTGTGGGACCGGCGCGCGCAAGCTCTCGCGCCGCACCTCGCCAAAGGCAAAAAGGTTTGCGTGATCGGCGAACACTCGATCCGGAAGTACGAAAAAGACGGACGCGATTGTTTCTCCGAGGAGTGCCGGGTTTCCGAGATGGAGTTTTTCGACGTCGCCAAGCGCGAGGGCGGAGGCCAGCAGGGCGGCGGCTACTCCGGAGGCCAGTCCGGCGGCTCCAGCAGTGGCCGTGGCGGCGGTCAGCAGGGCGGCGGCTACGGGTCGGGCGGCGGTGGCGGCGGGTACTCGGAGGAGGACTACGGCGATCAGGGTGGGGAGTCCGGGGGGCAGGGCCTGCCATTTTAGACCGCTCAGGATCCCTCGGGCCGGCACGTTAGCCCGGGGGATCCGCTTTTCGGCGTCTAGCTCAACGGTAGAGCGCCCGGGTGGCCAGGTAACGTAGCCCCGGGGATTGCTGGTTCGAGTCCAGCGCCGCCGACCGCCCGCAACGGGCACACTAGGAGGAGAGAGCAATGGGACTGACAACGATCGAGGCGTATGAGTCGGGCAATGTTACGGGGGAACGGCCGATGGTGTTCCTATTCTGTAACGAGGAGATGGCGCCGCTACCATGTGGCGGGTTCGACACGGTTGCGGAGGCTGGGGCTTTCGCGAATTGGGCAGTGGGGCGCTGGAACGGGCGGCCGTGGAAGTGTGTCACCAGACCCGGAACGTCGTTGCACCGTGAGGCCGTCAACGACGCCAGAAGCGTTCCGTGTTTGCGAGAGTACCGGGATTGCTGGCTCAGCACCGACCGCCCCGGCTACGACGCGGAGGCCGACCCCGATGCCTGACACAACCGCCCGCCTGTGCCGCGCTTTTCGCACCGCGAGGGAAACCGCCCGCAAGATCGAGACCCGCGCCGAGTTCGAGGCTAGCCACGCTGAGTGGCGGCCCCTGACAGATCGCGCCCTAGCCTGGCGCGTCGAGGCCGCCCGGCTGCGCTACCGGCTGGAGGTCGGCAGCCTGCGCGCGATGGGGCTAGGAGGTGACCGCGAAGATCTGGAACTTTGGGGGCTCGACGCGGAGCTTGGGGCGGGGGGCTCGTGGTGAGCCTGATCAAAGGCTTCGACGTCTCGCACCATCAGGACCCGGCCCAAGTACCGTGGGGTGAACTGAAACGGCAGGGCTTCGAGTGGTGCTATATCCGAGCGGCGTACGGCTGCAAGCCGGATCGGCGGTTCCAGGAGCATGTCGAACAGGCGCGGCGACACGGGATCCTGTGGGGGCCGTATCTCTACCTCAGGGACACATGGGACGACGGCAACACGCCAGAGGAACAGATCGGCTGGTTCGCCGCGAGGATTGGCGCGATGAGTTCGACGCCCCCCGATCTGTTCCCGTGCCTCGACGTGGAGGAGGAGGAGCCCTCGCGGCAGTACCTGATCGAGGCCGGGAAGGGCGGCGAGTATCTGGAGGCGGAGATCGGCAAGTGCGTGCTCTACACGTCCGCCGTTTATCGCGTGGTGAATAAGATCCCCTGGACTCACGGCCCGCTCTGGGTCGCAGACTACGACGGCGAGATCTACGGGTTCGGCGGCACCCGGCCGGGTTGGAGCAATCGGACCCAGCCGGACGCTCACCAGCACACGGCAAAGGGGGTCCCCGAGTTCAGCCCGCTCGATCTCAACGTGGCGCACGACCTCGACGCGTTCCGGATTCAGCCGGCGGAGCCGGAACCAGCTCCGGGCGACCGGGTGCCGGAATTGGTGAACCGGCTGGGATGTCGGCTCGAGTTACTCGAGAGCCTACCGGTCGGCTCCCGCGGCAGCACGATCGGAGTCGTGCTCGACCTCGCCCAGAGTTTGGCCGACGTCGTGGCGAGCGAGGAGCCACGCCGCGAGTAGTCAACCCCTCTCATTTTCTGGCGGGATCTTGAGAGGGGCACGCCTGGCGCGTCGGCGTGAGAAATCGGCGCGCGGATCTGGCTTGTTTTCTGCTTGATCGTAACAATCAACGCGAAAGGTGTTGACTATGCCCGGGGCATGATCTACCTTCTGATCACTGGCAACGACGCCAGGGAGGAGAGAGAGAGAACATGTTCACAATCGAGACCAAGAGCGCCGCGACTGGAAACGCCTGGACCACCGAGGGGCTCGGCGACGCTGCCGAGTTCGAGAGCGAGGAACTAGCCGAGGAGACGATCGACGATCTCCGTGGACTCGGGCCCGATTGGAGTGAGGCTGAATACCGGGTCGTGGAGCGGGAATACCGGGTCGTCGAGCGGGAACTGCGGCATCGATGGGCCGATGCTAGGCTAACGACGCCCGAACCATGGTGACCCGCTCGCTTCCCACCCCCGCCCCGTACCCGCAAGGGTCGGGGCTTGCGGCGTTGGAGGATATGAGAATGCGAAACACAATCACGATGCAGTGCCGAGACAGCGGCGACCAGTGGGAATATCCCGGCGATCCACGAGATTGCGTCTGCGCCGATTCGGCGGAGGCGGATCAAATGGTCGCCGAACTCAGGGCGCAGAGTTGGAACTGTGCATTCCGAACCGTCGACGAGAACGGCGAGACGATCGACGAGTGGAGCGCGCTCACGATGTGGATCGCCGGCGACGGCAACTGTGAGGCGGAGGTATGGGCGGTCGACGGCGAGGAAGCGGCCGAGGGTTTCGTTGACGGGGGGAACTGGAACGTCGTCGACGAGAGCGTGCACATCACGGTCGAGGTCTACCGGACCGACGCGGACGGGGATCGCGTCGACCGTGACCAGCACACGATCTCGCTGCACCCAATGATGCCCGAATGCATCGACGGGCATAGCCACTCGTGGGAGCAGTCGCACATCCACGGGAACGGCGGCGGCGTCGTGTGCGAGGAGACGTGCTCACGCTGCGGCCTGCGGATGACCACTGACACATGGGCCGCGAACCCGTCGAACGGGGAGCCGGTCACGTCGATCAGCTACGACCCGGCCGAGGTGTCGTCGTGAGCCTCCTCCGGGATGTGATCCTAACGGACGTCGCTAGCGAGGCGGTCGGGCTACTGGAGGAGCGGCTAGAAGCGACCGCCGACGCGCTAGCGATTGAGGTCAGCCGGCTGGAATTCATGCTCCGCGCGGGCGACACCCCGATCGGGCGCGCCGCGATCACGGTCGCGCGTTACGCGAAATCGGGCCGCGTGTTTCCGGGACGCCGACGGCCGATCGCCGATGCGGAGATCCGCCGATGCATGGCCGAGATCTCCGCGGCGTTCCCAGCGCCCGCCGGCCAGATCGCGCTAGTGCTCGACGCGGCTAACTGCCGGCTGGAACTAGAGCGCGGCGAGAGCGTGCCGAGCCGGACCCTCGCGGCGCTGGGCTCGATCTCGCCGAAGTCGATCCGGTCGATGTGCAGCCGCGGCAACGGGCCGGCGTCCCGGCATGGCGTAGTGCAGCACGCCGACGCCGTGGAATGGCTGGCGGGTCGGGGCGTGGTGATTGAGCCGAGGTGATCGGCTGGGTCGCGCGGGAACTGGCCGGCCTGTAGCGAGAAAGATCCGGCGGCTTTCCCGCTAGATCGCAGGGATCAACGCGAAAGGTGTTGACTATCTGGGCGGGGGGATTTAGTCTTCATTCATGACCAGCCAGCAAGCCGCCCGCATCGCCACGCTACTGAACGCCGGAATCACAGCCGAGGCCGAGGCCGAGGCCATGGCCGCCACGCCCGCCCACGAGCGGCTACTCCGTAACATCGCAGACGACCGGGCAGATATGGCCGCCGACGGTCTTAGTGTGACGCTGGACGCCGCCGACATCCTCGACCGCGCCGAATGGGCCGAGAAGTTGGACGCCGACCAACAGGCGCGAGAGACGGCGTTTGACGCGGCCCGCCGCGCCGAGGGGTCGACCGAGGAGTACTAGCCCGGCCACAACGCAAAAAACGCCCCCCGGCCGAAGCCAGGGGGCGTTGCGTCGTTTGTGAGTGTGCCGCTAGTGGCCGGACAGAAACCGCTCGGCGAGGGCAGCGACGAGCCCACCGAGGCCACCGGCGCCGGCTCCGCCGAGCATTGCGCCGCCGTTGCCTCCGGGGCGCTTCTCAACGGCGCCCTCGATCCGGTCGAGTTGCTCGCCCATGTGACGAAGCTCGACCCGCAACTCCGCCTCTAGAACCGCGTGGCCCTTTTCCACGACGTCGAGCCGCCGCTCCAGTTCCTCGACCGTGGTCACGCGTCGCCCCCCGGGCTATTGGTCGGCGGATCCGGCTCGGTGTCGATGTCGTCCTCTAGCAGATCGAGGCGAGCCGCTAGGGTGTGCGCCGTGTCGCGGTAGGTGTGGCGGAGTTCTCGCGAGGTTTCGATCTGTAGCCTGATCAGGTTGCCGGCCTCGGTATCCGGTAGGTGCGCGGTCAATTCTCGCGTGCGCTTGTCATGCTCAGCGCCCATCGCGTCGAGCACTGCGACGATCTCGGCCCAGGTCACGGGCACCTCTGTTTCGCGGCGTAGCGCGCGCGCATTGCGCCGAGGGTCAGCGCGGCAAGCTCCGGGTTCCAAATCGTCTGCACGAGCCCGGTCTCCTCGGCGGCGTCCGGATCAATGATCGTAGTCACGCACGGGCCGAAAGAATGATCCTTGAACCCGTGCTCTTCGGCGTACCGGTCATGTGTCTTGTAGCTGGCAACCTGTACGCAATGCGAAAGCATCCCGGTCAGCTGATCTTTCACGATATTATATCCGCTCGTGTGAGTGTGGCCGGCGATCAGGATGTGATCCCGCTGGCCGAACGTCGCCGCCTTATTCTGCCCGTGAGCCGTGTTGTACATCGAGTGGCCCTTGAAGTTGTGCCGGGCGCAGACGGTCACGCGCTTGCCGTTCGGGAAGTTCAGGGCCAGTCGCGCCGAGTGGCTTTGCACGAGCGAGCTGGTACGGGCCGCGAACTGGCGAATCAATTCGGAATCTCGCCACTCGTCGTGATTGCCCAGCACCAGATACAGCCAGCGGTGCTGAGAAAGGAACCACTCCAGCAGCCGGCGGGCGTCGGCTAGCGACGTGCTCTGGTCTTTGTAGAGATGAGCGAGCCGGCCGATCCAGTTGTTCGTGGTGTCGCCAACGTTGCAAGCGAACATCCCCTCGGTTTGCTGCACTAGCGCGGCATGGCGGCGCAGAGTCGGCAGGTCGCACCCGTCGTCATCGACGTGCGGATCGCCGTAGTGAAACAGGGCGATCGGGCCGTCGAGTTTGATCTCCACTTCGATCAGTTTCTCCGCTTCTTTGCGGGCCGCTTTCAACTTGTAGCGGCGACACCGATCGTCGAGTAGTTCCTCCATCGGGATCCCCTCCGGCGGAAGGGGCTCGACCTCAAACGGAGCGGTTGCCGGCGGGGGCGGCTCCGGTGGCCCGCCGTTCAGGATGGCGCCGAACGTCTCGCCTGTGCGCGCTTTCAAGAGCACCCGGACCGACTGGTACGTTGCCGCGGGGTAAGCGCCCTGGATCACCTCGACGGCTTCGTCTCGGGTTTCCGCCTCTGCAACGCGATCCCGTATCCAAGTAACCTGCTCGTCTGAATATTGCGGGGTGCCTGACATATTCTGGTGCCTCTCTCAGCCGAGGATTTCGGCTAGTAGATCGTCGAGTGTCGATGCCGCTAGAGCCTGCACCCGGGCCACTTGCTCGGGGCTGAGTAGGTAGTCGGCAGCAGGGTCGCCCATCGAGGCGAACCCGAGCAACCGGGGCGAATCAAAGCGCGACACCTCGACGCGCCAGCGGTCCCGACCTTCGTTGCAACCGATGTTCTCGTAAGCATCAGCGCCGACGATAGCACACACCCGGTCGACGTGGCCCCACCACGCCGTTTCGGGGCGGCCGGGTACCGAGCGGTCATAGATCGCGAGGTCGCCAATAGAGGGGAGCCAGTCGCCGGCAACGACCTCAGCGGCGTCGTGCCACAGGCCCCGATCGAGCGAGTCGGCCATCAGCTCCCGGGCGCCGGCGCGCGCCTCATGTGGCAACGTGTCGCGTTGGTCCGGCACCAGATCACCGAGACCCACCACGGCAGCCAGGGCGGCGCTCTGTGCGGCAGCGCAATGGTTCCAGCCCGCCAGGGCAGCCGCTGGCGTCGAAAACGGCACCAGAGGGCCGCCACGGCGCACACAGAGGCGGAACCAGTCCGCCCGGGTCTCGGCGCTGGGCGGATTCTGCGACGCCATCTGGGCGCGGCACCACGCGACACACCGCTCCCCGAGGGTCCCGATCTCGATCGCTGGGTCCGTATCGGGCACATCCGGGCGCTCGTCGCTCGGCACAGGCTCCGTGTCCCGCCGACTCAGGAGCCACGGGCCGACCAGATCGCGGAGCAACTCCGGGCCCAGCGTTGCAACGTGGTGAACGTGATCCGACGCTCTCGCGCCGCCGTCGTCGATCACCCGTACGCCGTCACAATATCCGGCGTCAGGACGTGTCCGGGTGTGGCCGGTGATCCCGAGTTCATCGAGTAGCCATTCCGCGGATCCGGACGTCGACGGGTAGCCGGAGGTCGCGATCTCGCTATTGGTCGAGACGAGTAGGTGTCGCTCCGGTAGCGCCATCGCGGCGCGAGCAAACGCGGTTAGGCCGTCGGCACGCGCGCCGATCAGGTGCGCGCCGTCCAGCAGTACGATCGCGTCGGCGAGATCGAAGTCATGCGTCCCGATCGCACGGCGTAGCCACGCCTGGACCGCCCAGCAGCCGGCCGACCACGCGCACAGGATCAACGTGTCACCGGGACGCCATGCGGTTTGCTCCTCGAGAAACTCCCGGAGGCTGACGCTCGACGCCAGGCCGGTCCGGGAATCGTAGCCGCTGGAGAATTGGGAACCGGTCGAGACCCAGCTATCAGTGGTGCACTGCAACCCGTTTGCGCGGAGCCCGTCGCCGTAGCGCTTGAGGTGCTGCGGGAGGATGTGTAGACCTACTAGGCGGATCATGTTTCCAGGAATGTGAAGGGGGCCGAGACGCCGATGTTTCGATCGGCGGCGGCGGTCAACGCACCAAGCGCGCGCGCTCGCTGGTTTTTGATTTGCGACGTGGCGAACAGAGCGCCGCAAGCCGCATCCGCGCCGATTCCGATCGCGTGGTAGTCGTGCGACGGGTTCAGGACATAGCCGCTAGAGTCAAGCTCCCTGATCTGCCCGTGGACGCCGATCAGAATATCCCACGTCGAATCGCTATCCGGGAGGCTGTCGACGGCGGCCCGTGCCTTTGGCAATACGATCGAGTGCAGCCAGCGGGTTAGTGCGTCCGGATCTTTCGGTGGCCTGGCGTTGCCTAGTGTAACGCCGTATTGCACGGCCTGTAGTGCCGGCCCCTCGCCGGAGCCGCCGACGATGATCTTGCCCCACGTCCAGAGTTTCGAGGTCGCTTCGGAGACCGTAGCGGCCCCGCTAAGCGTCTCGCTATCCGCGCCCAGCAGAGCGCGCTTACCGTTACTGATACCAACTATTGCAGTCATGTGCCTCCGCAAGATGATTCGAGGTGAGTGCCTATCGAGACGTGCGACACGGTCCCGCTGCCGGTGGGCAGCGTCGCGCGCGAGTGCGTTGGGGCCCGTGCCGCAATTGCCACGAATTGCGGCAACTCGGTGGATATGACGCTGGCTCTAGTGGTGGGCGGCACGGCGTTGCAGCCTGGGCCGCTCGCGACACTCACCAGCGCCCGAATGCCCATCGACGCACGGGCTGATAGTTCGACGATGTCCGCGGCGTCAGCAGTGCGCGACATGGAGCGTCACCTCGTTCGGTTGTTTCGCGTCGGTTGATAGCGTCTCTCGGGCAGCCCTCGCGTGAATGCACACCCCGATCGGGGCGGACAACTCGGCGGCGACGGTCACCCAGCCCAGCACGGAGATCGAGAGCGGCTCGAACCCGAGGCCCTGGAGCGCAACCGCTCGCGGGTCGATCATTGCCTGGTTACCGTCACGGTCCCGGCCGCCTCTGAGATCGTCTGCGTGATGTCGCCGCCCGCCGCTCGCTCCGTTGCGGAGACCGTGAGCGGCTTCGTTGGGTCGAGCCCCAGCAGGTCGTAGATCTCGGTCAGCACCAGATCGACAGATCCGGCTGCCGCGGCGCCGGCCGTTGGTGCCAATTTCATCGCGTCACGGATCTCCTGCTGGGTTAGCGGGGTCACGCCCCCGGCGGTAACGATCAGGCCGGCACTGTTGGCTGTGTTAACCGAGACCTGATTTCGCACGAGCACGTCGGCGAGGTTGCTATTAGCACCGACCGCGTTAACCCCGTATTGGCCATCCTCGAACGTCACGGTGTATCCGTTGATAATCTCGACGACGCGCGCGAGCGTCAGCCCGGCCACCGTGACCAAAGTATTGTGTGAGTGCGTGTCCAACTCCGCCATGCCCTCGGCACCGGCCTCGAGCGCCTTCAGTGCGAGCCGGAACGCGTCCAGGTCGAGTTCATAGACGGACCCGCCTAGCGGGGTTAGATCAGCCTGTGGCACGTTAATGATTTTGGCCGCCCAATCTACCGAGATCGCCATGCTCTAGCCCTTCAGGTCCCGCAACTCCCGCTCGAGCGCGGCCACGCGGCTGGACGCCTCGCCAATGGCCGCGGCGTGGACCTGCCGTTGCTGATTGCTCTCCAGAATCATTTTGCTCGCGAGTCCCCTGTGGGTCTGCGCCAGTTGGTTCGCGTTGTCCGCCGCCTCGCGCAAATGGATAGCCTCGGCCATCAGGGCGTTGCGTTCCTCCTGAATGACGTCCGCCGCCTGGTTCATCGCGCTAGCCAGTTCCATAGCGTACGCCAACCGCTCAGCTAGCGGCCACGCCTGGAACTCCTCGCCCCACTGGATCGGGTGGACCTTTCCGCCTCGGAATATGGCCTTGATCTGCCCGTTGAACTCGCCTCGCTGTGTGTCTCTCATGGTGCCTCATTCATCGCTAATCATCTGGACCACTACCGAAAGCCCGGCGCCCGAGACCGTGCCGCTACCGCTTGCGGGTTTCCAGTAGGGCGACGCGCTCGCCTTGCGCGCCTTGTATGTCACATCCAACCCCGTGGGGTTGAATGCCGACTCGTAATTGAACGTCGTGGTTTCGAGTACGCCTGACCCGTTCGTGGTGCCGGTTAGCAGCACGTCGCCAGTGGTGATCGTGCCCACGGTCTCGGCGGCGACGACCTCGACGCGAGCAGTAGTGATCGGGGTGCCGTCGCTCTCCGTTACCGTGACACTGATCGTCACGTTATTGTTGACGACCACGGTGCCCGCCCCGGTCTCGGTGACGGTTGGCGTCGTCCCGCCGTTTGAGACGTTGATCGTCACGGTCCCCGAGGCGTGAGTTGTCTCGATGTCGTTGGTGCCGGACTGGTCGAAATAGACGTTGTCCAGGTTGTACGTCCCGGCCGTGTCGATCAGAACCGCGTGAGCGCTTGCGTAGCCCTCAAACCGCATGTCAGCAATATCCATAGCCCCAGCCGTCATCTCCAGAGCGTGATCCCCGTTCTGGTTTTTGAATGTTGACCCGTCGACGTTGACGCCGGTGTCCGCAAACACTACTGGATCGACGTCGTCCCATGTAGCGGGGCCCGTGATCGAGCTGCCGAGAGCAAATCCGCCCATGCCTTTGAACGTCGGGCTGTCGAACGTCACGATCGCGGCATCGTCCTGATCGAAATCGAACGCCGCCCGCGTACCCCAAACGTATGTCCCCGAGATGTCGGCCGTGTCCGCGGCATTGTTCCGGAGGTTCAGGTACGTCCGAAACGCCTGTGTCGTTGCCCTCACCCTGGGGTCTGCCGTGTCGTTGCTGACCGGACTAATCACCGTGACGCCAGCATCATCGAACTGGGTTGACGTGCTGTTGTCACCTATGCGCCAAGGCATGTCGATGAAGTAGACGGACCCGATCTTCCTGACCCAGTTTCCGAGCTTGTCCGTGTAGTCTGTGCCTTGGATCAGCGATACCGCGTCGTCCCAATCCGATGCCCCGGTAAACGTTGGGGTACTGGCACTGCTCTTGGTCGTATCGACCACAAAGCACGAGCCCATATAGTTCCAATTGTCACTTGTCCCGACCATGTCCTCAGTACGCGTCAGGAACGCATAGGAGGTTACGTCCGTATTGTCAAAGGTGCCGCCGGTCGCATCCTCTGACGTGTCATTCAGATCAACGACGAACGGGTATTGTCCCTTGATACACTCAGCGTTCGGGGTGTCAGACCCGCCGAGGTAATACTCTTTGTAATCGGTCGGCATTGACCCCGTACTCGAGTAGACCCGAATCCTTGCGCCGCCCTGGGCAACCGTTCCCACTTGAATCCTGTTGGGCGCGTTATACTGGTTGTGCCACAGCAGCACTTTCGTATCACTGGAGATGTCCCACGCGGCTTGTGAGGCTTGGAACTCGTACCCGATACCGCCCACTGAACCAGCGGCGCCTGACGGCCGCCACTGGCCCGCGCCTAATGTGATTGGAAGGTTGCCTTGCTGCTTGTTCTGAACATTACTCAATGACCCAATCTCAGCTAGGTAGCGCGCATTGGAGTTCGGGTCGCCTGTGTGTCCGTTGTTCGCTGTCGGTAGGGCGAAGGTCATGCCTCGAGCCTCAACAGGTGGTCCCCGTGCGGGTTGCGGAATGTCGACCCGTCCAAGTCGACACCGTTGTCCATGCACCAGACGATGCCACAATCGTCCCATGTAGCGGGCCCGGTGATCGAACTGCCGACGTCAAATTGCCCGGTCCGCTTGAACGTCGGACTATCGAACGTCACGACCGCCGCGTCGTCCTGATCGAAATCCCATGGTGGGTAAGAGTTCCCGCAGTCGTAGAAGCCGGCAAAGTCGGCCGTGTCTGCGGCGTTGTTCCGCAGGTTCAGATATACCCGGAACGCCTGCTCTGTAACGCGCACCCTGGGGTCGGCCGCGTCGTCGTGGTCGGGCCAGAAGACACTTGCGCCGGCGTCGTCGAACTGGGTCGACGTGCTGTTGTCTCCGAACTCGACTGGGCAAGCGATCGAGAAAACGGCCCCTTCGCGCTTTAGCCATTCGTCGGTAATTTTCGTGCTGTGAGTGGTCCCCATTGCAGTGATACAATCGCCCCAATCTGATGCCCCAGTGAATCGCGGGATGTCGCTCGCGTTCTTGGTCGTGTCCAGAACGAATGCCCGCTGGAAAAAGCTCAGCGATGTTGACCCGCCAAGGTCGAGACCGGTCAGCCCGTAGCCCCAGCACTGGACGTCGGTATTATCGAACGTCCCGGCGACCGCTTCATGACTGTCGTCGTTCAAGTCGATCACCCACATTTTCGGGTTCTCTCGCGCCTGCCCAGCGACCTTATCGTTTCCTCCGATCTGGAACGTCCGGTAGTTAGTCGGAGGGCTCCCGCTTCCTGTACCGATACGAACGACGATCCCGTCGTTGGCCGCAGTGTCACACTCAATCCTGTTCGGCGCGTTAAACTGCCATGTCCCGATCATGATCTTGGTATCCGTGCTGACGTCGTATCCACCGGAGGCTAGAAATTCCCAGTAGAGCCCCTCAAATCCATCGCCGTTGCTCACGGTCATCGATGCGGCGTTAGACGTGATCGGGAGGTTGCCATTCACCTTGGACCCCGCCGTCGGCGTCCCCTCAGAGAAACCGCCGCGGGCCCTGGCGTCGCTGCCATGGGCAGTCGTCATCAGGTTTACAGCTGTCGGGATCACGAACGTCACAACTCAGCCTCTCGCTCTGCGATGCGTAGAACTGTCACGTCGACGCCGGTTTCGTTCTCCTCGTCGTTCCAGATCTCCAGCTCCTCTTGTGTCGGTATGCAAATAAACCTCGTGGCATCGATCACGCTCTGCGCCAGTCCGAATCGACGCGCGCATTCGTGCGATGGAGTGCTCGTGTTGCCGCAATAGACGATCATACACCCGACGGGGGTCTCCCCGTCGAGGTATGTCCGGCAACAGTCGTTGCCGGAGATCGTGTTCGCCTGGACGAACGGGCCCACGACGCCGCGCCGCAGACCCTCGACGCAGCGCAGCCACCCGAGTTCGTCCACCTCGACCATGGGTTAGGCGTCGCTGGTACGAATCGCGGCGACGGAACCGCCACCGCTGCCAAGGGTTGCGGGCGCCTCGAACGTTTTGATTGGCGTTCCCCCACCATCTCGCACGCGGACGAACAGGTCGCGGTCACTGCTGTAGACCGTGGTGAACGCCGCAGACGCCGCCCCAGCGAGTTCGTCGATGTACGAAATAAACACCTCATTCCCGGTCGTTGCGTCGGCATCGTCGCTGCCCTGATAGGCGGCGGTCAGCGTGTAAGTGCTGCCGGTGTACGAGTCGTATGGTTGCCGGGTATATACGCCGTTGTCGTCCTGGATCCGGACCTGCCCGCTCGATGGGGTGTCCAGGGGGATCGACGTGGTCATCACCACAGATGCCGTGACG
>Ga0208299_1001521_pt1 | contig 17163 bp, 15 predicted proteins | sample 15_taG_FD_184089 | JGI IMG/M metagenome (GOLD analysis project Ga0208299, IMG submission 184089) | Marine viral communities from the Subarctic Pacific Ocean - 15_ETSP_OMZ_AT15312 metaG (SPAdes) (version 2) | ecosystem: Environmental > Aquatic > Marine > Oceanic | place: Pacific Ocean | collected...
CAAATTCCGGTACGGAACTCTTTACAATATTTGAGATTCCGGAACAAAATCCCGGACGAGCGTTTCCAAGCATCGCATCTTTAACTTCTCCGGTTGTGGCAGAAACAGATAAGGCATTTGCAAGGTTTTTGTAGGAATCGTTAGCCGACATGGATGGGTTGGCTCCGGAGTTTTTAAGAACGGTTTCATTTGCCTCATCTTTGTTATCAGCATTGGGGCAGAATAGTTCAGCCACAACTCCTTCAAATCCGCCATCAAGACCGGCCCTCCCTATATCTCCTATGGCGCGACAAATATCTCCCTGCAATAATGAGCCCAATTTCATAATTAAAGCCATTATTATCTTCTTGATCAATTCTTTTAAGGCAATATACAGAGCAGACCCCAACAATTCTAAGAAGTTCCATTGTAATGGGAACTTTTGTAACTCAGGGAGAGCCAGTTTGGGACCTCCTTTGCATGGGTCGAAAGTTAAAGTGTTCATAAAACTTTCTATAGGGGGAAATATCAATGGGCCGGTAGCACAGGTAAAATAAGAAACAAATGTTGTAAGCAACCCTATTCCCGGAATGTTCTCAACTGCTTTTTGTAATTCCCTGATTGTGGCCGTTTTCATTATCGCATCGATATAAGCGGCAACGATGGTCTCTTGAACATTCCCTAATGCCTTTCCTAAAGTTCCTTGCTTTATCTCATCGCCGGGTTTTAGCGTGTAAAGGCCAGCCTTTTTCTTTTGTTCTTCAATTAACTTTTGTTTATCTTCCTCGGATTTGGAATCCCAGTCTTTATATTCTTCGGTTTCTTCTAGAACTTTATCGCTTGGGCTTTGTTTCTTTTCAAGCGTTGCTATTTCTTTTTCCAATTCTGATACTTTTTCCCTTATTAAGTCATTGAAACTGCTCTCCCCAAGTGTTGGAAATAACACGGAAGCAATCTCACTTTGAATCCTTTTTATCTCTGCATCACGATACTGTTCAGCAGCCGCTAATCCAGCTAATCGAGTAATCTCTTGTAGTGTTAGGTCATCTAGTTTCTGTTTTAAGATAGTCATTTCTTTTTCAAGATCTTCCAACCTCTCTTTCTCTTTTTCTAAATTATCAACATATTCATCTTCGAACTCTGTTCGATAGAACTGTATCTGGTTTTTAAGAGCTTGGATTTGAGTCTCGATCGAAGCGCTTTCTTCTTCTGCTGTTTTTTGTTTTTTAACCTTTCCTTCTGTTACTACTGCTTCGGCATCTCCGCTTTCCCATCCGGGCTCCCATGGCATTGGCATTGAGCCAAATTCCTTCTCAACAATTGCTCTTATTTCCAACTGTTTACCAGCCGGCAGGGCTCCGATGACCAATTCTAATGCTTCTGCCCCTGCCGATTCCAGCATTTTCTTTATTAGAACATGATAAGCCTCGTCTAAACTAAGACCAGCCATAACGCACTTCATTGCATCTATAGTTAAACTCTGAATGGTGCAGGGATTCAACATTTCCATTGCGGTTGAAAGCACAGCCGATGAGGTATCTTTTAGATTTTGTAAAAATGTTTTTGGGTTACCTGAGTCAACTTTTGGTTTGGGGGGTTTCGTTTTTACAGCCTCGAAGCCATCCAATAATTTTTGGTATTGTTTATTATAAACAGGCTTTCCATTTTCGTATTCAACTTTTCCTTTGCTATCATATTGATAAATTGATTCTTCCCATGGGTGAAATCTGGCTCCTGCTACATTGCCATCCATGTCTCTCGAGACCGTGAGTATTTTAATGTCTTTTGTGGCCGCTCTCATCTCTTCCGGATCTTTACACTTGCTCTTGTTCATTCTGTAAGCAACAGCATCAAAAAAATCTAAAGTCTCATTTAACAAGAAATCGTCTAGTTTTCCCAAGTCCAACAACGGACAATTGCGATCTTCAAAGTTTGTGGAACTCCCATAGTTCACAGCCAATTGAGGAAACGTGTATTTAACGATAAAGTCCAACCATGGCGGGGTTTCGTTTGCGCTTAATGCAGTACTGATTTGTTTTAATTCTGCTACGTAGCCCATCATTGTCTGGTCGGATTTTGAATATTCAATAAACGAATCCAGACCAACTGTGCAATCTACATAAGGACAATCTTTAAGCCGTGCACGAACTGTCTTTACTGCGAATGGCTTGGACTCGTCTGATTTATCAAAGGAAATTTCCACATCAAACGGTGTTTTTGTGGAGCCAATCCAAAACGATAGGTCACCAGATTTAGAGTTGAAATCAAAGCCATTGTTTTCCAATAGCAAATCCAACTTGTCAATAAACTTATCGATACGACTTTCCGCATAGAACTTTATATAGAATTTGTTGTTGTTCTCCGCAAACCTCAGTTGCCCCTTTTCTATTTGAAGGAAATAGGCTTGATAGGATTTAAATACATCCATTCCGGATTTGAATTTCTTAAGATAATCTATAAATGTTTTTGTCTCAAATACAACCTTATCTTGAGATGTTTTAACAGAACCCAAATCCGGAGCATCAGGGGCCTTATCAAAAATGTATGCCGGTATCGCCACCAGCACCATTAAAAACTTGTTTGAGCCAATAAAAGTATAGTCTTTAACTCTTCCGTATAACTCAAGCGCTTTGAGATTCTTTATTTCCGGAAAAGTATCTCTAATTGCGTTATTTACTCGGACTGTTTCGAACCCATTATCATATTTACGAACTTCAATAAAGTCCTCATAATCCATTCCAAAGATTCCAGTGCAAGGCTCGATTTTGCGACCCTCTGTTATTAACTCTCCAACGGTCCCACCTATAATCGTTCCGGCAGCAGCGCCGGCTATGATACCAAGAGGGCCAAAAGTTGTTCCTGCTAAGGCTCCCAATCCTGCTCCGGCTTCGGCAAATGCTGCTCCCTGTTCTGCTTCTCTTTCTTCTTGTTCTCTAAGCGCCTGCTCTAGAGGAAGCACAGAGGCACATACGATCTCATCTGTCTCGTATTTGTTGTAGTATCTTAGCATTTTTCGAATGCCCGGACGAATGTAGGACTTAAGTAGCGTGTTAAAAGGGAGGTCTATGTTTTCTTCACCATTACGGTAAAAAATTGTACCTTTGCTCGCGGCCACCGGTCTCACTTGTAATGACGATGCAGATGCATCATCGGGTGTGCTGACAATACCAGTTTGACTGGGCCTGTTGCTTTTTTCTGTATAGAAATCAGCCATTGAGTTGAGAGTAACCGGAACCATGTATTCACATGTCTTCTCATTGAGAAACGGCTTTGGATCTTGAGTCCAATCCGGCATTATATAATTTTCATTTGGAATACATGTCGGACAGATCTTGTCCTCTTGCTCTTGCTCTTCTTTTGTCAACTCACAGACATCTTCCTGTAGTTGTTTAAATTTCGATTCTGCCATTATTTCCTCACTTGCTTAAAAAGCATGTCTTGCTTAGTATGTAATCCGGTCCTGTAATTAAATCTCCATCCAATCTGGAAAGTTCTTCTAGATACGAATTGAAACCACCAGAGACGGAATCGGCCATGCCGGAAGCCATTTCTTTCATCGAAGGAACGGTAACCGATGCCATACCGGGCAATACCGTGAGAGCGCCGGATTCAAGCGCTATTACTGTTTGTATCTGAAACAATTGGTTTGCAATGTTTCTTTGCCTCTTTTCTATTTCTTTAAAATAAGCGACTAGTTTGTTTCCTAAAACCATTGGTTCCAAATTCTTAGCGTCCCCAGCAATCAATTCTATAGAGACGTTATTTATAGTATCTCCCATGCAACTGGTTTCTCCTTTGTTTTTATCCAATCCTTCCCAGTTGCCTTTCCCTGCATGTATTGCTACCTTTTGTCGACCGATGATTCTAACTTGATCAGCCTTAAGACCTACCGCAGAACATCCAAAGCCATGATGACCGTAATCTGAAGACTTTAAGCCGAAATATTCATCTATATCATTGCATCCCTGTGTTAGATAAATCCTCGCAGCATCCATTGCGAAAGAGGGACCTATTTCTTTGAGGTCCCCATAAGGCTCCTTGCCTTCGTTTATATTGTGGGCTGCTAGCAATTGGCCCCTACCAACAACGATGTCAATCATTCCGGTGTTAGTCATTCCTTTTCCGCCTCTTCCGGAAAGCCAAGACTGGTCTCTATCTCTTCCTAAAACTATGAAAGAGTTGTGCCCGCCTTTATAAACAGTTTCGCAGGGAGCCTTGTCAAATCTAGGGATACACTCCGGAACATTGGCGCAAGCAATGCTTCCCACTCCGAGTTTCACTTCATTTCTGGTGAATTCATCGGTTATGTTTGTTAAACATGGGTTGTAATAAGTTTTTTGTGCCATTTTTTATCCTAATATGTCCTTAAATTCTTTATAGATTTCCTCAGCTAGGAGACCTCTCTCTTTGCCTTTAATTTTTTTATGCACAGGTCTTTCAAACTCGACAGTAATGTCATACGCTGCTTGAGATGGGCTGGGCCCTTGTATTCCTTTTGTCAAAATCTTCTTTATTTGTTTGGAAACCCAAGCAAACTGCTCTTCGTCAGACTTCATGAGTTCTACCCATCGCTTTTTTCCTTCTTCGGTTGTTGTGTCAATACCCTTGCTATCCGCCAATGCTTTCCCAGATCCATCGTCAGGGCAAATGTTTAGCTGCCAGTAGCCCCATGAACACTTGCCATTAATGTTTCTTTGGCGCACCTTATTCATTCTTCCTTCTGTAACTTTTCCATTGTTGTATGCTTTCTGATAAAACTCTACGTCATCACCTGCGGCCAACTGCTTGAAAGCTGATTCCGATTTGGCATTACTAACCACGCCTGCTATAGTCGCACCAGACCAACCACTAAAAGATGGAGATTTTTTTATTTTTTTTATAAAGGTTCTGATTCCTTGTTTCGCACTATCTGGTATTTTAACATGGGTAACGGGCTCATAGCCGCCTCCGCCAAACATTGCAGCGGCACCTTGTGTTGCGATGGATGTCAAGCATCTTAGATTCATGTTGCTTCTCGGCAACGAACCCCTAGTCATTGGTTCAAACGTTAAACCTCTCAATTTTCCTTGATCACTGGGGCCAACTACAAAATAACACTTTACAATATCTCCGGGTCTAATTGACATTCCTAAGATTTTAGATTCACCATTATTAACAGTTAAGCGGGTTGGTGCCTCTTTTGAATAAGCAACGGGGTGCATAGAAATTATAGCTTCTCTAGCACCAGGAACAGAGTCAAAAAATTTATTACAAGGTTCCGGCAAGAACAAATCGTGAAGCTCTAGAGGGCGTACTCTAATTGATTGCTGCGCTGTGGTTGAGTCGACAGACTGAGGAAGTACCGCTAAAACAACAGATTCAAAAGAGAATTTGCCTTTGAATGTGTTTAAATACAAATCTTCTACTGCTTTTGTATTCATTTCTTTTTGGAACGAATAGTATGCAGCAGGATCACTTAGAGCGCTATAAAAGGCAGTGAAAAAATTACTTATCGCCATCTTTCTTCTCTTCCTTATCAATCATTTTATAAATGTCGTCCATGTCCGATTCGGACAGGTTACCGTTATCTTCATGTTTTGACATGATACCAGCAATTCTTACCAACTGATCATTGGATCTCTGAAGAGTTTCAACATACTTGGACAGAGTTATTCCAATGGTTTGATGACGTGCTTCGTCTTTCGACAACCACTTAATAGCATCATCAAGGAGTTCTCGCGTTATTTGGCGATCGTCCTTGATGTTTTCAATTGCGTCTTCTAAAATTTTATCAACTTTCTTACTCATAGTACAGTAAATAGAAATCGGCTATATTTTTGCATTATACCAATCTTCTCTAAACAGTTTATATTTCTTACGAAATTTATTTAATTGAGAGACAACCTGTTTGGTATTCATACCGGTTAACTCACGAAGATACAGATAGATTGCTTTTTTGTTAAAGATTTCAATATCATCAACCGAGTTTAATAAAGTCCTTATAGCGTTAAATACCTTTTTCTCGTTCTCATTCATGTCATCGGTGGACCAGCCATCTATCTCATGATTTAAGTTTTCCCAAAATTCTCTCTTTTCTCTTTCTTCATGATAGGGATTATAACAGACTATCTTGTCTTCACTCACCTCTTTAAGAGCATCTTCGTAATCAACTTCGCGCTTTGCTCTCTTGGCAGTTTGTTTTACTTTGTGAATAAACCAATTCTTCGTTATTACACTAAAATATGAGAACGCTTTCGATCCTCTGTTTGGATCGTACTTTGCGAGAATGGTAGTTAACCATACCTTGCAATCCTCCCTCAATTCATCTATATTTGGGAGGGTTGTAAATTTGTAAGTGTATACAATCTTATCAACTAGTTCACTGAATGCGGGTCGAATTAAATCGACATACAATACTGTTTTCTCTTTGTTACACGGTGACACACAATATCTAAGTATCGCGTCTTCGTGAACCTGCGTAAAATACATTCTCTTCGTTCGTTTGCGTCGGGCCATTTAAATTTTCCTTTTGTTGGGCTTCTTCCTCCCCATCCATCTCAATCTGTTCAATTGGCTCAGTTATTTCAATAACATCTTCAAAATCTTCTAATAATTCAGAAAACAAAGATGTATGTTCCATAAGAGCCTTTAAAGTTTCATCACCATAGAACATGTCCAGTGAATAAACTGCTTTGAGATGGGCTCTGTAATTAGAAACCATTTCAATAAGATCTGCTAAATTGTTGGATATAAATAAGAAACGTTTAAGTAAATTTCTTATATACCAAATGCAAAGGCCATTAATAACCAAAGAGAAAACAAGGGAAAGTCCAATTGCTATTGTTATATTATTTATCATAGTTTTTTCCTCTCCGCTTGTTGTTCTTTTAAGATTCTTCTGTTTTCTTCGATATGCTCTTTGACCAAAGAACCAACTTTTTGTTTTCCGACATCGGTGGTTCTTCGAATGTTTGTTAGTTGCGGGATACGGGTTAAACTTTGCTCATTGTTACAATTTTCGCAATCGTAAAGTTTTTCCTTCATACCGTGCCTAACCTCAAATTCATACTCACATTCTTTGCATTTATAGCAGTATTTTGGCACTACAATGGGCCTTTGATAACCGGACTCTTGTCTGCGTGAGTCTTGACTTCCACCTTTGGTGGATTCATCACAACCAACTCTCCCGCATCATCGATTTGCACCGTGAAACTTTTGAGCACCGGAACAATATCTGTTTGCTCCATTAGTGATTTTTGCAAGGCCATCATGATTGCTCCGACGGCTTGGTTTGATAATTTATGATCTTTCATTTTTTCTCCTTATTTTTCGTTACGGCGCCCTCTATACGGTGCCAATCTAGATCTTTGCGCACTTCGAGGTTTTTTTTCCATGCGGCTTTCATTACTTTTGGGTCAATCCCTAGAGACTCGCTATACTTTATAAAAGCATTGATATCTTTTGGAAAACATTTTCCTCCGAAACCTAGTTTCCCATCAGGGCCCGGTACCATTGTATGCTTGGGATTGACCCATCCGGACAGTAAAAGACCGTTTAGTGCGGTATCCCAAGAAACTCCATGTTTATCGGCTATCTGTTTAAACTCATTCATAAGAGAAACTTTAGCGGCGGAGAAGCAGTTTGAAAAATATTTTATAAAGCATGCTGTTTTTACATCAGTCTCAACTATTTCTATAAGTCTAGATGGGAACACTTTCCTATATATATACCTAACTTTATCTACCGATATTTTACAATTTCCGCCGATTATAATTCTACTTGGACTTTGGAAATCTTGAACCGCCGTTCTTTCAGTTAAAAACTCCGGATTAAAAATTAAATTTTGCTCCGGAAAACTCTCTACCAGATCTTCAGCCGAATCCGGCGTGATTGTTGATTTTATTATTATAATTTTTCCGGATGGTAATTTTGCTATTGTAGAATTTAAAATGGTTACATCAAAATTACCATCTTCTGTCATTGGAGTTGGAACACAAATAAAAATTATTTCTGATTTGCACACTTCTGGAAATGATAGCAGGCTTTTCTTTGGGTCTTTATCATGACATAAAACATTAAAATGCTTCTTGAACTCTTGATGGATCGCATTTCCAACAAAACCATTTCCTATAATAGATACATTCATCAACTCTCCTTAAAAAAACTTTTCATAATCAGATAACATTTTTTCTCTTTTTCCCTTTTGAGGTCCAGCATAGTGTAATATATAACTTTCTTCTTTGGATATAATATTGTCATAAATCCTTGTTCTGTTATATTTGGGGCCCAAGTCTCTAATTTTAAAATTATTAATACGACATCTCCAATTTAAGAAGTTTTGTTCCTTAAAACTTCCCAAATTTTTACTTTCTATAATTTTTTTATCTTGTTCTGATATTTGGTATATCTCTTTATGTTGATAAGATGCTAAAATTACACCAGAATTAAAATAAAAATCATTCCAAGATGGTATATCACCAAGTTCTGATTTTATTAGTTTTATTTCTGATAAGCGACTCATTCTTCTAGAATATACATCTTCGCGAGAAGCATAAATATAGTCACTTTTTAGTAAAAAAAGATTCGGAGTATTTGGCTTTATTAGTATGTCACTATCAAGTCTTAATATTCTATCGTATTCATCATATAATTCGTACACTTGATTTTTTTCAAATGTCAAATAGTTGTATTGTTTGGAGGTCTTTAAATTAATTTTTTTTTCTTTTAAAACTTTCAAGTCTATATTAAATTTGTCGCAATACCCTTCTACGCTTTTTAGGCACATATCCAATAAATGATCTCTGCCAATACTAATTATACATATACAATTTTTCATAATTACTCCTTTATAAAATAAAATTGATCTAACCCATTGTTTCCCTTAACAATGGTATACTTTAAATTTTGCTGAGTTGTAAACTTGTCAACCCCTCTCAATACTTCGTAAAGATTTGTTGTCTTAGATTTCCAATTCAGATCATCTCCACACAAAATACCTCCTTTTTCTATACACTCCCAAGATAACATTAGATCTAAATAAACGGCTTCTGCATGGTGGTCTCCATCAACATAAATTAAATCAAATTTTTCTTGTTTTTTTACACATTCTATTAAGTAATCATAACTCATTGCCCTGTTGATTGAAACAGACTTATCTATGAATCTTTGTTTTACAAATTCATAACTTTCTTCTGCATTTGTTTTTAAAAACCATTGAGATCTCTTTTCATCCCCTTCATTCATCCATGGATCTACCATATAGTGGATTTCTGGTTGTAACTCTTCTATTAACTGCTCAGAAAAATCGCCGGCCGCTACTCCAACCTCTAGTGTTTTTTTAAAATCTTTTTTTATTTTTTTCATTTCTTGTATAAAAGACACTCTTCTATATTTGTTGTCTCTTCTTATTTTCATTTTTTTTTCTCCATGATATTTATGCCATACATTTCTAGTGAACGGATCAAAACAGCTTCCATATTCAACAATGGTTTTGTTTTGATATTTTTCAAACCACTCTTTAACCAATACTCTACCTGTTGGTCCCAAAGAAATAAAAACATATTTGCTCTCAGACAGATCTATATTTTTTATTTTCTCAAAATACTGCCAAGTATTTTTGTTTGGAAACTTATAGTGGTTTTTTATAGATATTCCATTTTTCTTAAACCAATCTAAGTTTTGATCTTCACCTGATATCCATGTTATTTCTTTTCCCTTGAAAAACTCAACGAATTCTTGCACAAACATATTCCAATCATGGTTAATTAGGCAAATCGCAGCAACAATATTAGAATGGTTTTTAGTTATTTTTTTTGCTGCATTGTAGTATTTTGGATACTCATTTAGGAGTGGTATTCCCTTATAATAGTTTTCTTTTTGATATGACATGGAATCAAGAAGAGCAGTAGAAAGAGAATTGTCATGAACTTGAGAGCCACGAGAAACTGTTTTATTCTCTTTCATTATAAGCATCATTTCACCATCATTAAAGCGAGAAAAAGCGAAAGGAATATCGGATTTAAGATTATTGAAAAACCAATTTGATTCATTTTTATAAATATAATAATTCAAGATCTTATTTCTTTCTTCGTAGAATTGCTTATGATTCTGTGAATTACTAAGCGCTTCTTCTCCGAGTCCTCTTTTGTGTTTGTGTATATCAGAATTAGCAAAATTGCTTTGCTTTATAACATAAGATTCGATACCTCTATTCATTCTATTTAAATAAGATATTGCAATATCTTCTCCATTATTTTTTATCTCTCTGTTATGGTTGTCAAGTATTTCTCTTATTGAATCATAGGTTAAAAACCAACCATTTGTACCTATGTCTACTTTACAAGAGTCACCGTATTTCACAGAACCATGCATAGTATTTGGAAAATATTTATTAGTTTTAAAATTTCTTCCTGAAGAGCATATGATTGCTTCTTCATGATGATTTAAAAATTTAAAACAATTTGATATATATTCTTTACTTGGAAACATATCATCATCAACTATAAAATAATATCCATCATTTTTTTTTGCCATTTCAAAGCGAGAAAAAATACTTCCACCATCTTCTATCACTTTTACTAGATTAAATCTTTTCATTAAATCAGAACTCAAGAGGTGTTTATTATCTTCATTGATACCATGACATAACCATATTTCATCGGGTTTTGTAGATTGATTTTCTAAACAATTAAGCTGTTCTTCGAGCCATTGACCTCTTTTCCACAGACTCAAGATTGCAATGTATGGCTTGTGTTTTTTTGACTGGATACACTTGTTGAATTTTTCTAATGCAGATGAGACTCTTTTTTTTGTCTCTTTTAACAATTCTTCTCCTCTTAAGGAAAAACTTGCTTCACTTGCAAATCCCAATAATTTTTTGTTTGTTATTAGACCTAGATCCAAAATCTTCGCTTCACAAGCAAGTCTTGAGAAAGTTTCTAGGACTGAAGGTATAAATACAATGCCTTTGTGTGAAGACAATTGTTTGATAAACTCTTCATAATCACTACTACCAACTAAATTATATTGTTTGTTATTTTTATTGCACCAAGACTCTGCTTTAATTTGATTCTTAACCCTATTATTACTTCTTAAGACACATAGTTTATCTTTCTTTATATTGTTTATGTTTCTATCTAATATGTCAAACTGCTCACTAGACCACAGTGAAGTTCCAATATTTATTATATTGTTGAGATTTAAGTTTTTTTCTAGTACCTTCTTACAAATGTCTGAAAGCACAAAGACAAATTTAGCATTAATATAAAAATCTTTATTTACAATTTTTGAAGAGGGTATTTCGAAATCAATAAAAACAGAAGGGTCTCTGGTTGATACATACTTATGGTCATGTTCGTAGATTATATATTCTTTTGTTTCTAGAAAGTTTTTACAGATTTTAGACAAGAAAACAAAATTTGAAACAATATAAAAATTATATTGTTTCAAGTTATCAATGCTAGCATTTTTTGAATTAATTTTTTCTACTTCATGTCTTGCAGATAAATAACTAAAAAGAACAGAGTCATTGTTCTCTGCTCCTCCTACTATTTCATTTGAAAAAAAGTCTGCTATAAACGCTATTTTCATACAGCCTCAATAGCCTCTAGGTCTTTCATCCACTCCAGTTCTTCAGACGATGGCGAATATATTTGTGCACAGAAGTTCTCAAACAAAACCTCGTCCGAGAACTTGGTCTCGACTAACTCCTTCAACTCTTCTGCTTGTGCTTTCATATCATCATGATTCTTAAATGCTTTTCGCAAAGCCATTTTAAACGAACCTTGATCGGCATATGCCCACATAGATTCTTTATCTAAGACTCCATCCCACACAGCTTCTTTCTGTATCGGCTGAAGTGTATAATCGACTTCATTGAAATAATTCTTTCCATCGTGATTTAAGAAATCAACTTGACCAGACCAACCAATTGTCGTAACCGGAAGACCTTCTCTCGCTGCTTCAAACAAGGGAAGACCGAAACCTTCGCCATGAGCAATGTTCACAATATTCTTCACATTGTCATGATTAAACAACCATGTCATCTGCCCAGCGGTAAGGTCACCATGAAGCAAGTACACCTTGCATTTTCTTTCAGAATACGGCGATAATAAGGAACTAATACGCTTTTGTAGGTGGCCCCAATCAATAATAGAATTGGCAGCTAAACTTGTCTTCAAGATAAGACCAACTTCTTGATCAATAAATTCTTCAACAAACCACTTTATAGTGTTCTCCATATTCTTTCGCGGAGATATTTGAGAAATACAAAGAAAGTTAAAATCTGTTGTTAAATTCATCTCGGATATTTCTTCGGGCTCTGCTCTCGGAGTGTTTTCCCAAACTGTTTCTATAGGAACTTCTAGCTTATAAGGAATAACTTCTCCGGTTTGAGAATTCTGTGCTTGTACAACAGTGTTTTCATAAGTTTGCTTTGCATGGTTTGATACAACAAGTATCTTATCCATTTCATTTCCTTTTTGTAGCCAGACAGGAGCAACTTTCGTTGTTTCAATTCCTGCTGTGTATCCAATGTTAATTGGTGCTATCTTATTAAATTCATTTGGGATGGTGATCTGGAGGGAAATATCAACTTGAAGTTGTTTCTTGTGAGCCAAAGCTTGTGTTAAACTTATTCTTTCGTCTAACCATGTTCTAAACTCACTGTCTTCCCAGATCCATCCGGTGCTTCCCCATTTGGTTGGAGCAACGAAAATATCAAACAAATCTTCTCGGGATCTCAATGCTCTCAAAGCAAAACGAGATTGTTCTCCGTATCCTGATTGGGATAAAACGGGACCTCTTACAAATATTTTCTTTTTCACGCAACCTCCATAAAGCGAATTCCGCTGTAATTCTTTCTTGTTTCCCATGAACCATTTTCTTCTATAACTTCGTCCATGAATTTAACCCATGACTTGCCATAATTCTCAAAGGAATAGTTGTTTTTCACATGCTCTATTCCTTTGAGGCCCATCTCTCTACGGGCTTCGGCTGAGCAGTAGTAAATCTTTGACAATGCCGACAAGAATTGACCCTTATCGATGCGATCCTCGTAGATGTAAGGAACGTCTTGGGAACCGATGACAGACTTAGCGGTTGGCATAAGGCCAACACCGAAGAATTCAGTGCCATCTGTTACCTGTTCTTGTAATCCTCCGGTCATTGTTGCAATAATTGGAGTACCGCATGCTAATGATTCCAAAGTCGCAAGACCAAAACCCTCAGCATCGGAAATGTTAATTGTACAGTCGGCTATGTTATATAAAGCCGCTAATTGATTTGGTGGAACCTTTTGTGTTGAGAACATTACTTCTCTGTTGGTTGCTCCTAGTTCTTCAATGATATGTTGAAGATCTTGACCATGAGGGTCTTTAATATCGGTATGCATTATAAGCATTGCTTTATCCTTTAAATTGTTCTTTTCAATCCATTCAACAAACCAGTAGATTAAAGTTCCGGGCTGTTTTCTTCTTGCGTTTCGATTATTCCAAAAGAATATAATTTTTTTTCTATCTTCTTCTTGAAGCGAATCTTCTCTAATTGTTCCTATTTGTTCTAAAGTATAGGGCTTGAACCATTCTTGATCCACAGCGTGTGGAATGTATTTCCTTTTAACTTCCGGAGCAACTGTTGCAACAATATCATCGGATACTTTCGAGATCGTTGCAATTGCATCGTTTGAGATGTAGTATTTCCTGTTAAATTGGGGATAGGGATAATTGTCCCAAACATGATAATAGACGATCGGTAATAAAGGTCGAACTTCATTTTCAATCTGCCATAGCCAGCCCCAGAAACGAGGATCTGTCATAATCCAGATGGCATCTGGCTTTTCTGTTCTGATGACGGAACGAATCATTTCTTGTGTTCCATAGCCATCAACCGGTACAATTCTCCAGTCATCTCCGTACGGATCAACTTTTCTAGGAGTGTAATCATTATGCTTTATCGCACCACCAAGCGATAAAATAGAATACCTTCCGGTGTCAAGCAGAGCCTCACAAATGTATTTTGTTTGGGTGCCAACACCGGAAGGTGAGAGTGGGTGGTCGGAAAGTGTTAAAACTTTTATTTTCTTTTCCAAAATAAACCTCTTTTGTTGTTATTAATAGTATAACATGTTTATCGGAGGTTGTCAAGGAAAAAGTTAAACTTTTTTTATTTTTTTTTAAAAAAGTTTATTTACAGTTTTCGGATTTATAAAATTCGCACCTAGAACACGATCTCCTGTCTTTTACATGATGTGCTTTAGAAATGTGCTTCAAGGCCCTGACTAAGAGATCTGTAGCATTCTTTGTTTTCTTTGGACCAGAGGTGACTCTAAAAATCTCGACGTGATCTTTTTTTGCTGTTCTCTTAAGGAGAGCAAAGTGGGTCTCCACCATTGAGGGATCAATATTATGCTTTTGACAAAAGAATTTTTTGTATAGTGTCAATTGATACGTCACCATTCGAGAAGTTTTCTTTTCAGCATTCCAACCCCAAGAACAAGTCTTCCAGTCGATAACATGATATTTCCCATCTTCTGTTTTGAGAACCAAGTCAATGAAGCCTTTCATTTTGTACTCCATCTCGACATCATTGATATCTTCATATAATCTCTCTTCAACAGAGAAAACTTCATAATTTCCAAAAGTCTTTTTAACTTCAGGGACGATGTGAGGTATCAAAGCTTTACCTTGATCTCTCATTTCTGTTATCAACTTGTTCTCTTCTAGATTAATTGATGACAACTCTCTTTCAAAGGTTAGATTAAAAAAATCTTCTGGATCATCAAGTATTCCTGCAATGCTGAATTCGCACACTTCATGAATGGCTTTACCAAACGCTGTAAATTCATTACCGACAAAGCCTTTAACTCTATCGATGTACATAAGTTTATGTTTGTAAGGGCACTCCGCCCAAATTTTAAGTTCCGAATAAGATATATGTTTCATTAGTCCTCCATTTCATATAATTGTTCTATTTTTGAAAATAACACGGGGCATACTTTTTTGAGATCTCGTTTATTTTCCATAACGTATTCCTCAAATCCCCTAGCAAAATACTCTCGCAAAGATGTTGCGGCATACGGAGAAGGGAAAAGCCCATTAATAAGGTTCCACATTGCTTCGTAGCCAACTTCTTTATAAAAATAATCATCAATCGTTTTTGAGAATTCTAATGCAATTTGCATTTCAACCGGAGGGTTATGGCGATAGTGCATTAGATTAGAAAATAACCTCTTTCTTTTTCCCAAAAACTCTCTTGCAATTGATCCATCATCATAAATTAAATCACCGTAAACATGCTCAATTGAATGTGCTACTTCGTGTATGATATCATCTATCATATCTTTATCATTATCTTGTTCATTTGTTATATAAATTGCGCCATCTTCAAATAGTGCATTAATCTGTCTATCGACCAATTGTTTAAATTGTCCAATATAAACCATGTCAACTCCCTTAAGAAGATAATAAGGAATTCGCTTTGAAATGTATTTTAATACAAAGTCAGCGCTTATATCTTCCGGAAGAGGGTCTTTGATGAAAATGTCTATATCGTGCAATTTATAATGATCCTTCATTTTTTTTGATTTTTTTATTGATTCGAAAATCCAACTCATTGTATACTCCATCTTGTCTTTATAATATAACTCGCCTCTTTGAATTTGTCAAATCTAATTCTTGTATTTTTTTCTAGTGCGAAATAAATAGTCGCTTAATGGCATCACGACACCAAAGTTTTTATTAGAATCCTTCATGTGGTGTTCCCAATGCCATTTCATGTACTTCTTGGTAAATTCTGGATGGCTATGTTGAAAACCATGTAAGTATTTAAAGGCCATTGCATAACCAGTTATTCCCAACCAAAAACCGGGACTTAAAAACAGAAATGGCATGTGGACTAAAACTAATCCAAGCATGCCTATTGATTCAACTTTGCTCTCGGTGAGATCTATGAAATTATTTTTTCTGCTCAAAACATGATGATCTTTTAAATGATAAGACCAAATAGATCCCTTCTTTCTACCCAACCTATGAAAAATAAAATCATGAATCAAATATTCTAAAACATTACCATATAACAAACCCAACACAAAACCCAACATATAAATACCCTTTATAGTAATTATAACTTAAAAGTATAGTTGTGTCAAGAGTTATTATAAAATTTTGGATGCCAATGTTGCTATCTTTGATCTCTCGCCTTTTGTAAAAGTTATGTGTCCGGAGAGTTCCGATGTTTTAAATTTCTCAATAGCATACGTCAATCCATTTGATGTTTCGTTTGTATAGATATTGTCGATCTGCTCTATGTCTCCGGTTAAAACGATTTTTGTGTTCTCGCCAACTCGGGTGATAATTGTCTTAACCTCATGGGCTGTGAGGTTTTGGGCTTCATCAATTATAATGAATGCGTTTGATATTGATCGACCACGAATATAAGTCAAAGCCTCAATCTCAATTTGGCCTTTCTCTAAATAAGAGGTGAACATTGTCTTATCTCCGAGAATGAACTCCATGTTATCTTGAAGAGGCATAAGCCACGGCATCATTTTCTCTTCCATTGTTCCGGGAAGGAAGCCAATGTCTTTCCCTAGAGGTTGGACAGGTCGAGATACAACAAGTTTCTTATATTTTCTTTGGTCGATTCCAAGTGTCTGTTCAAGACCTGCGGCGATTGCCATAAGAGTCTTTCCCGATCCCGCTCTTCCAATAAGAGTTACCAACGGAGCATTATCATCAAAGAGAAGATCATAAGCAAATGTTTGTTCTTTGTTTCTTGGTTTAATTCCCCACGATTTAGAGCAACTTTTGACATCAATTTTTGGAAGTGGTATGTGGTATCCAAGAAACTTTGAGATTGCGGATTTCTTTGGATTTGATGAAGAAATTAGCATAAGGAATTGATTTGGGAAGAAGGGGCCCTTGTCCTCATCTATGAAAATTTGTTCTCCGGCATAAAACTGTTCAACGAATTCATCATCAACAAGGATTTCTTTCAATCCTGTATATACTTTATCGGCATCTTCAACAACTTTGCCGTTGATATAGCCTTCTGTTAATAAACCTAGAGAGTCAGCAATGACTCGCATGTTAATATCACGAGATACAACAATAACTTTTCGTCGAGGGTTCTCCTCAGACTCTTTTAAGGCTGTGGAGAGAATTTGATGATCCGGAACTCGGGGATCAAGATCGGGAGGGAGATTGGGAG
>Ga0208299_1001522_pt1 | contig 17151 bp, 14 predicted proteins | sample 15_taG_FD_184089 | JGI IMG/M metagenome (GOLD analysis project Ga0208299, IMG submission 184089) | Marine viral communities from the Subarctic Pacific Ocean - 15_ETSP_OMZ_AT15312 metaG (SPAdes) (version 2) | ecosystem: Environmental > Aquatic > Marine > Oceanic | place: Pacific Ocean | collected...
TCAGAATATTAAAAGTATTAGATTGGTCGCGATTGCGCTGTCAGTAATTCTTATTGTAAGTGGATTCAAGGTAATTCAGGATAACTCAGTAACTATAGAGAAAAGAGAAATAAAAAATGGAGTTGCCTTGTATGCATCGAATAGTAATTACTATCCTGTAACCATAGAGCTAGATGCTGAGCTGACAAATATGACTTCATCAGAAAGTAACCCACTTATTACAGTCCTTAATGGGAGGTCTAAAGAAAAAATTGCTGAAATGAAGGTTAAAGACCCAAAATCATCCTGGGGATTGAAATACAGCTCGATATTTTATCAGGGTAGTATTTTTGCAAAACATAATGACAAAGTTGGTTATAGACTTCCATTTAAAATTGGAGAACAGCACCGTTTAGATCAGGGATACAACGGAAAATTTTCACATAGTGGAGAAAGCCGATATTCTTTGGATTTCAATATGAAAGAAGGAACGGAAGTGTATTCTTCAAGAGCAGGGATTGTTGTGGAAACAGAGGAAAGTTATTCTAAAGGTGGAAGTGATAAATCATTTTTAGACAAAGCTAATTATGTAACTATTTTACATGATGACGGTACTTTCGCCCAATATTCGCATCTAAGACAGAACGGCGTTTCTGTAAGAATAGGACAGAGAGTTAAAGCAGGAGAAAGAATCGGTTATTCCGGCGCTACAGGTTATGTAACGGGACCGCATCTGCATTTCACGGTTTTAAAAGCAAAAAAGGGCGGAGGATTTATTTCAATACCGGTCAAGTTTGCCACCAAAGACGGGATCATTACTTTAAAAGAAAAAGAAACCTATACAGCGTACTAGCGAAGCTAAATTTCAATCTTAAGTTGGTTATTGGTTATTGGTTATTGGTTATTGGTTATTGGTTATTGGTTATTGGTTATTGAATGTTGGGTGTTGGATATTGAATGTTGATTATTCCTTTTTCTTCTCATTAAACTCATCCAAAGACAACCCTTTCATAACCGCATCATAGCTTGAAATATCTTTTGGTAGAATGATGTCGTTTTTATCCTGTCCTAAACCTTCCAGTGTATTCAGGTATTTCTCAGAAAGACGAAGTTTCATGGCTTCAGCTCCCATAGGCTGAGATAAGGCATGAGCAATCTTCTCAATGGAAATGGCTGTCGCTTCTGCAATAGATTCGATCTCATTAGCCAAACCTTCTGCTTCGTTGATCTGTCGCTGCATTTCTGCTTCAGAAATATTTACCATTTCCGCTTTAATACCTTCAGCATCATTTACTTTAGAGCCTTGAACCCCTTCAGATTTTGCGATCACCGCACGACGATCACGCTCTGCAGTCATTTGTCGCTCCATTGCATTTTGTACTGTTCGTGGAGTAAGAATATTTTTGATCTCGTAGCGATGAACTTTAATTCCCCACGGAATCTCAATCTCGCTAAGTACTTTAACCACTTCTTTGCTCATGAACGCTCGTTCTTCAAAAGTTTGATCTAGGTCCATAAGTCCGATTACCGAACGCGTTGTAGTCTGAGCTAACTGAATAGCAGCATAGCGATAATCCGTAACTCCATAGCTTGCATTTACCGGATCCATAACGCTTAAATAGATCACGCCGTCGACCTCAACCTTTACATTGTCTTTGGTGAAGCATTCTTGAGGTTCCACTTCGATGGTTTCTTCACGCAGATCCTGTTTGTATACAACTTTATCTACAAAAGGAACCAACGCATGAAAACCCGGTCCAAGCGTTTTGTGATAATTTCCCAGCCTACAAGACGTAATGACTTGATCACTTTGAAAATGATGAACAAAGTAAAAAGACCAACCAGAACCTGACTAATAATTTCAATGATTTCCATGACTAGTTGTCTCCTTTAATTTCTTTACTCTTTGTGTGATCGCTCACTTTACTTACCCCTTCAAAGAAGGTTTTCAAATTTGCCGTTTCTGTAGGTAGTACTGAAACATTTGAATTCTTAAGTATAGAACCAAACTGCTCGATATATTGCTCTACTAATTTTGTACGAACAGCAAGCTCTCCACCCGGTTTTTGCATAGCTTCAGCAATTCGTTGAATTCCATTTGCCGTGGCATTGGCTATCAATTCAATTTCTTTGGCTTTACCTTTCGCTTCATTGATTCTGCGTTGACGAGCACCTTCGGAAACCAAGATCTGACTTCGTTGTTCACCTTCAGATTCATTGATCCTTGCCTGACGAAAACCTTCGGAATGAGTGATCTCTGCTCGTTTTTCACGTTCTGCTTCCATCTGCTTTTCCATGGTGTCCACGATTTCATTGGAAGGTCGGATATTCTTGATCTCGTACCGAAGTACTTTAATTCCCCAAGGTCCGGCCGCTTTGTCAATTTCCCGAACGATGTTTTCATTCATGGCTTCACGCTCAGAAAACGTATCATCCAATGTGATCTTACCAACTTCAGATCGCATGGTAGTTTGAGCAAGATTAATAGCCGCCGCCTGATAGTTATTGATTCCATAACTGGCTTTGTGGGCATCCATCACTTTAATGTATACTAATCCATCAACAGCCACTTCAATATTGTCTTTGGTGATACAAGTTTGGCTTGGAACATCCAGAACCTGCTCACGCATTTCGCGTCTGTAAGCCGGGCGATCCACAAACGGAACCAGAAAATGAAATCCCGGTTTTAAGTTCTTTTTGAATTTACCAAGTCGTTCCTGTATTACTTCTTCTCTCATTTCCACGATGATAAATAGTCGGGTGAGTATGAAGTAGAGAACGAGTAAAGTGATAAGAACACTGGTCCAAAACATGATAGCCTTTAATTTTTGTGTTTAAGTTTTTCTGAAGTTGGTTCCTGAATCTGATCCACGGGTTCTACGATCCAGGTGGTATTGTCTCGATACTTGATCTTAACTTTTGTGCCTGCTGGAACTTCTCCCTCCAAAGTTCTAGCCTGCCAAGAAATTCCCTGAAAACGAATTCTGCCTTCATCGTTATGTTCATTCAGCGGTTCAACGACTTCTACAATCTGATCCATGGCTTCGTAATCTTCATCCGCAAATTTATAAGAGGTTTCTCCCTTCAAATATTTCCTAATAAAAGGCATTGCCAGAATAGAAATTCCGGCGGAAGTAAATATCCATGCCATAGTTGCAGTAATCGGGTCGTCCAGAAAACCGAGGAAACGAGCAAGAGCAATAAGAAGTCCGCTGGATCCTAAGATCAATGCCATACCGCTCGGTATCACAAATTCGAGCAACATCAGGATGACTCCACCAATTAAAAATATCCAGGTAAGTAGTTCACTGTCCATAGCTTTGTGATGAATTTTACTGTCTTTAGTAGATACCAAATTGCGAGATAAAAATCTTGTTTACTTGGCACTAATTTTGCATTTATTTGGGAGTAAATACAATTAAGTCATTCAGAGTGGTAGCGATGAATCTGCACAATTATTTATATGCTGGGAATAGTTGTGCAGATCCTTCTCCCGAATAATCGGGATCAGGATGACAGGTGGGTCATCCTGAACTTGTTTCAGGATCTTTGTGAAGATCATGATCTGGTCATCAGTAAAGTCCTTATCAGAGTATTAAAATTGAAATAGATTGAAAGCCATTTCGTAAGATTCCGAAACGAGTTCGGAATGACGATTGTTTAAAAGCAGAACATGCCCGATAAAAAAGAAGAACAAAAGAAAAATCACTCCATTGCTTCCTTAAAGGATACGCTGATCAAGATATTTGCGCTTAGTAAACCGTACAGAGGAAGGTTCTACTTTGCAACGGTTGTTGTTCTGCTGGCATCGGGTATCTGGCTCACAATTCCGCTGGGTCTAAGAGAACTACTGGATGCGGTCTTCGAAAAAGGAGATGGGAGTTTACTCAACTTACTCGCCATTGGCTTGATAGGGCTTTTTGTACTTCAATCACTGTTCAGTTTTACCGGAAACTATTTTCTGGAATGGGTTGGGGAAAGAGTGGTCACTGATCTCCGGAAAAAAGTATATGAACATCTTCACCGATTGGGATTCAAGTTCTTTGCGGAGAGACGTTTAGGTGAGATCACTTCACGGCTTACAAACGACGTTGGTTCCATCAGAACAGCGTTGACGGATTCATTACCACAACTATTAACGATCTCTTTTTCGCTGATCGGTTCCGTTTCGTTGATGGTAGCATTGAACTGGAGACTGAGTGCGGTGATCTTCGTAACTGTTCCGTTTGTAACGGTTGCCACTCGTTATTTCGGGCAGAAGATCAGAAAACTGTCACGAGGAATTCAGGATGAACTGGCAGATTCCACTGCTGTAGCTGAAGATGCGCTTGGAGCTGTTCGTTTGGTGAAAGCTTTCGTTCGGGAAACCTATGAAGTAACCCGATACTCTGACTCTATTGAGAAATTGTTCGGAACCGTCCGAAAGAAAGTGGTGCTGACTCAATTGTTCTGGAGCGGAGTGGGAATCATGTTCATGGGCACACTAGTGGTTATTTTCTGGTATGGAGGAAAAGAAGTTCTTGAAGGTCGACTAAGTGCCGGAGATCTGGTGGCGTTCATCATTTATGCGCTGAATATTTCCAGGTCCATCAGCCAGACTTCCAGATTATATACGGCAGTAAATACTGCAGCCGGAGCTTCAGAACGCATTTTTGAGTTGTTGGATGAAATCCCGGAGATAGATGACAAACCGGATGCAATTAAAGTAACCGATGTGGAAGGTGAATTAGAATTCAGTGAAGTTGGTTTCCGGTATGAAGAAGAGCGTCCGGTTTTAAAGAATATCAGCTTTAAAGCAAAAGCAGGAGAGACCATCGCATTGGTTGGACCGAGTGGAGCGGGAAAGACGACGTTGTTGAATCTGATCCCAAGATTTTATGATGTTGAGAAGGGAGTAATAAAACTGGATGGAACTCCGATCAGTGACCTGAAAGTAAAATCATTTCGGGAGCATATATCCATTGTGCCGCAGGAAGTTCACTTGTTCAGTACCACCATAAAAGACAATTTGAAGTACGGAAAACTGGATGCTACGGATGAAGAGATCATTCAGGCTGCTGAAGATGCCAATGCCCATGATTTTATTATCGAACATCCGGATGGATATGATTCACTGATCGGTGAAAAAGGAGTGAAGCTAAGCGGTGGACAACGACAGCGAATGGCAATTGCCCGTGCAATTTTAAAAAACCCCGAAATTCTATTATTAGATGAAGCGACTTCTTCACTAGATTCCGAATCGGAAGCACAAGTTCAGGAAGCCTTAAACCGATTGATGAAAGGCAGAACCACTTTTGTGATTGCTCACCGATTGTCCACCATCCAAAATGCAGACCGAATTCTGGTACTGGATAAAGGCGAAATCGTAGAAGAAGGAACGCATACCGAGCTACTGGCCAAAGGCGGTTTATACAGCCATTTGTATGAATTGCAGTTCAGAGATTTGGCCGGTGAGACTTTGAGTTGAGAAGTACCGGGATTAGTTCAAGCGTCTGATTTAGTTCTCGTTCCGAACGTCCCGTTCGGAATGCAATGTTGAAGCTCTGCTTGGGAATGAGGTTAAATCAGTATTGGATATATTCAATAACTAGTATTAAACCTACAAATAAACCTAACCCAATTAAAACCCAGCATAAAATAGATACCAGATTTATTAAAAAATAACTGGTTGGCCAAACTCCATCAGGTTTCTGGGGAAGCCGGTTTTTAGTAATTTCTAATCCTTTACGTAGTAAAAAGCCAATTAAAGAAGCAGATACACTTACTAGAAGACCAATCACTAAGCTGCCATTAAAAAGTTCAAGCATGACTATTCACATTTTGTAAATAAGGGACTATTTTTTAATCGAAGTAACTGAATATTTTTATTGGGTACAAGTGCGAACCCATCCCTGTCCCTTCCCTTAGTCAAGGGAAGGGGACGTTGTAATTAATATCTGAGTGGATTTAAGGAGTCTCTCTCCCTGATGTTAGGGAGGGAACAAGGGTGGGTCAGAGAATTGGCAGAGAAGAGTTAAATATCCCACAAAGGAGGAATTTCTCTTTTTTCACAAACTGGAATTGCAGAAAAACTCCTCTATTTAATCTTCAAAAAGATCGCTGCTCAGATAACGATCACCACGGTCACAAATAATAGAAACTATCACGCCTTCTTTTATTTCAGAAGCTACTTTAAGAGCTGCCGTCATGGCTCCCCCGCTACTCATACCAGCTAAAATCCCTTCTTCTTTCGCCAATCTGCGAGTCATAACTTTTGCTTCATCAGCACTGACATCAATGATGCGGTCAACCCGTTCAGGCTCATAGATCTTTGGCAAAAACTCAGGGGACCATCTCCTGATTCCGGGGATTCTGGAACCGTCGGTAGGCTGAGTTCCTACAATCTGTATATCAGGGTTTTGTTCTTTCAGATACCTTGAAACACCCATGATTGTTCCTGTTGTTCCCATAGCGGATACAAAATGTGTTATCTTTTGCTGTGTATCCTTCCATATCTCAGGTCCCGTGGTTTTATAATGCATCTTATAATTATCAGGATTGGCAAACTGATTCAAAATATGAAAATCGCCGTTCTCTGCCATTTCATCTGCGAGTTGTCGAGAGTATTCGATGGTTTTTTCAGCTGGTGTCAAAATTACTTCCGCACCATATGCCCTCATGGTTTTGATTCTTTCCGGAGTAGCGCCATCCGGCATGATCAAGGTCATATGAACACCAAGAGCCTGAGCGATCATGGCTAAGGCAATTCCTGTATTTCCACTGGTGGCTTCAATCAGTTTGTCGCCTACAGCAATCTCTTTTCGTTCAAGAGCACTTTTGATCATATTTAAAGCCGGTCGATCTTTTACACTTCCTCCCGGGTTTTGTCCCTCCAATTTCCCATAAATCGTTACAGAATTGTTGGGATTAAGAGTATTTATTTTTACCAGGGGAGTGTTTCCAACTAATTGTTCAATAGTCATTTTATGCTTGTTTTGAAAATATGAGTATCCACTTATTTGTTGCTTTCAGAAACTGTTTAGGTCTTGTAATTTATCTTACTTCCGGGAGCTACACTTTCGGTGATCCAAACGTTACCCCCGATAATACTCTTCTCCCCAATAATGGTTTTGCCTCCAAGGATGGTGGCTCCTGAGTAAATTATTACATGATCTTCAATAGTAGGGTGGCGTTTGGTTTTTGCATCTTCCTTTTTCACACTTAAAGCTCCGAGCGTAACTCCTTGATAGATTTTAACATGATTTCCGATTACAGTGGTCTCACCGATTACAATTCCGGTTCCGTGGTCAATACAAAAATAATTACCAATAGTTGCACCCGGGTGAATATCAATTCCGGTTACACTGTGTGCATGTTCGGTAAACATACGAGGAATGATATCTACACCCAGTTTAGTTAAGACGTGAGCTATACGATATGCAGCAATTGCATAAAAACCGGGATATGATCGCACAACTTCTTCAGTACTTATAGCAGCAGGATCACCTTCGTAGATCGCGTTTATATCTTGTTTGAGCTTTTGGTAAACGGCAGGAATAGCATCAAAAAAAGCTTTATTTACTTTCTGAGCATCAATATCTGAATGTCTAAGTTGGACATAAAGTATTTTGTATAATTCCTCCCTCAATTTTAATACATGAAGATTAAACTGATCTAGTGAATCATAAGACCGGGTTGCATACTCAGGAAATAATGTTCCCATTAAGTCCTTATAAAAGGAACTCACTTCCTCTTTGGATGGACATTCCACACAGTCATTATGTGAGTTGAAAATCTGTTCTGTAAATGAATCTTCCATAAATGGTAATTAATTTAATATTAGAACCCTTTCAACAGAAGAATGATTCAAATATGAATTATTTCAGGAAGTAGTTTGAGATAAAAGTCGAACCCATCCCTGCCTGCGGGCCGTACTGTCCTACGGCAGGCAGGCCTGTCCCTTCCCTTTAAAAAGGGAAGGAGATACTGTAATTAATATCTGAGTAGATTTATGGAGTCTCTCTATCTGATGTTAGTGAGAGAGCAAGTGTGGGTCAGAAAAGGTTTGGAATTGTGTTAACCACAGAGAACACAGAGGGTTTTGGAATGAGACTTTGATAATAATATCTAAATTAGTTTAAGTCTCTTTCTCCCTTATGTTAGAGAAAGAACAAGAGTAGGGCAGAAAATTGATGCAAAGATTCTAAAATCTCCCTTCGAAGGGAGACCGATCGAACACTTGTGTGAGATCAGAGGGATGTTGTGCGGTTTCTGAACTGGAAAACTGTACAACATCTATTTCTCATTTGGGATGTCTTGTTCGGAACCTGGTTTTGAAGCTCTGCCTCGTATGTTCAAATTGCTATATGCATACGAATACACTTTCAATTCAAAGCGTACAAATATTTTGCTGCTGCTTTACTCATGCGTTTATAATCATGGCCGGTATCAGGGATTATAATTAATTCCCAATTAAAATCTGTTTTCAGACTATCAGCATATAACTTGAATTTATTGTAAAAATACTTTCCTCGGGCTAATCTGTGGGTTCCTTGTCTGTCTGTTTCAGGTGATCGAACTAAATGGCCTCTGGTTTCATTTTCATTGTCTGTTTCTCCGAGAAACACTTTAAGGTTAGCTTTGAATGCCTTTACTAATTGTTCATCTGTTGTTGTAATTCCATTTAAACCATATGGAAATTTATCATCGGTGGAAGGAGTGGTATACCAACCCGAATTTGATGCGAGTATTCTGTTCGCATTATTGTCCGGATTAAAAAGTGTCATGCGATGTAAGATTTGTCCACCTGCCGAATGTCCGAACATATCATAGGTTTCTGTGTCTAATTGCAGTTCATTTTTAACCTTGGAAAAGATTCTATCGAAGTCATCCCAGATCCATACTTCAGGATCATTATTTATCTCATAACTTAAAATGGCGGTACGTTCGTCATTTATTTCTACTTCCGAAATCATTCCTCCAAGATTATAGCTCCAAAACTCAGGGTAATATTTTTCCGGATAATGAAGAGACAAAATTAATATTCCATACTCTTCGGATGCTTCAACCCAGGCATCCCTGTACTCGTGGCCGTTTCGTCCCGCTCCCGGTATTACCATCATTACCGGGGATTGCTCGCTGAAATTCTTCGGTTTATGGTAGAAAACTGTAATCATCTTATCATTGAGTGAATTCCCACCATCTACAATAAAGTTGCCCGATCCGGTATAAAGGTCAATTTTATTGATATCAGAGGAATCTCTCTTTTGTATCAAGTTCATCCCGCATACCGGGCATTCACCATCATGGTCAAATGTCAAAGTATCATGCACCGGACAAGGTGGGCATACAAAAGTATTTTTGGTTATTTGAGAAACAGCAAGTAGGGGAGTTAACAAGAAAAGGACAGAGACTGCAATTAAACGCATCGTTATTTATTAAATTCAAATGTGACAATAGAAATACAGACGATCTAAACTCTCTTTTGTTACGGCTTTATTGGTTTGAATATAATGATGGGCGTAAATAAGAGACGGTCTTAATTCCCATCTCCATAAGCACGAATCACATCGGTATAACTCATATCAACGAGGAGGCTTCTGCTGTCCAGTTCCTGAATAAAACTTACGGGTACATCGGAGTTGTACAAACCGATGATTCCTGAATAAGAAAAGATATTCAGGAAACCGGCTTCTTTTAATTGAATAATGTAATCCGTAGTAACGCCCGAGCTTTGAAGCCCGATTATGGCAGAGTAAGAAAAATCGTTCAGCAAATCTGCTGCATTTAATCTGTCCAGATACTCAACCGTAACACCACCATTGTACAAGCCTATCAAACCGGAGTAAGAAAATTCGTCCAGATAACCGCCGGCCTCCATTCGGGCAAGAAACTCATTGGGAACGCCACCATTATACAATCCGATAACTCCTGAGTAGGAGAAGTCATCTAAATAACCACCAACATTAAGTTGATCCAGATAAGAAGTGGGAACACCTCCGTTGTAGAGACCAATGATTCCCGAATAAGAAAAATCATCCAAATATCCTGCCTCGTTCATCATCGTTAAATATTCCATCGGAACTCCACCGTTATACAATCCAATAATTCCGGAGTAAGAAAAATCATCCAGAAAACCGGCTTGATTCATCTGTTCTAAATAAGAAAGGGGAACACCGCTATCGTACAGCGCCCGTATTCCGGTAGGATTGATTTGATTCGTATATCCGGCTTCATTGGCAGCTTGTAAATAATCTAGATATACGCTAGTGACTCCTTCGGTTGTTGAAATTCTAGGAGGCAGTGGTGCAGCAGGAGGTAATGGAGCTTGTACTACATTTTGTCCCTGAGAAACAGTTGTTTGGTTGCCGTTATCAAAGTTAAAAAAGGAAATCGGACTGCTTGTTAAGAACCATACAGCCGGTATTACAGCAAACAGTAATAAGGCAATGATATTTCTTTTAGTGGATGTTGGTGGTTCAACATATTCCTGATCAAATGTTTCTGCATCGATGGCATTGGCTTGTTCGTCTATATAAGAATCCAAATCAAAGTCGGGATCATCCTGATTGCCACGTAATTCATTTTTAAATCTTTGTGAACTCATAATCACTGGCCTTCTAATTCATATGCTGTTACTACTGATTCTGATGACATATCATCTAATAAACCTTTGTCATCAAGTATTTTAAGAAAGCTTGCAGGTACCTGATTTTTATGGAGTCTTACAATAGACGTGCTGCCAAAATTATCTAGGTATCCAGCTTCTGCTAATTCTGAAATGTATTCTCTCGGTACATTATTTTGATATAACCTGGAAATGGATGTACTACCGAAGTCTTCTAAAATTCCGGCTTCTTTAAATCCTATGATATAATCGAATGGTATTTGGTTTTGATATAATCTGGAGATAGATGTACTTCCAAAATTTTCCAACAGACCTGCATCAGCAAGATTTTGTATATATTCAAATGGAACCTGATTTTGGTACAATCTTGAGATAGATGTGCTTCCGAAATTATTTAGAACTTCTGCTTTTCCAAATTGATCGATGTATTCAACAGGAACATTGTTTTGGTATAGTCTGGTTGAAGCGCTTCCTCCAAAATAATCTAAATATCCATATTCTTTTAGCTGTGCCAGATACTCCGTATAGCTCATCCCAAGATCAGCAATACCATTACCTGTTTCAAAATTAAAATTGAAGTCCTGACGAGGGATGGGAGCAGCAGGTGCTGTAATTACCCTTACATCAGGTTCAGGTCTCTCTACTACAATGGTCTGGCCTGCCTGAGAGGAAGTAAAGTTTGAGTCATCAGAGAAAATCGAAAATGGGTCGCTTAAAAAGAACCAAACTGCCGGAATTAAAATAACCGAAAGGGCCAACAGATTTCTTTTTGTTGTTGGATGCGAATCGAATTCTTGTTCAAAATTCTGATCACCGGCGTTTGCTTGCTCATCTATATACGCATCCAGATCAAAATCCGGATCGGAATTATTATTTAGGTCATTCCTAAATCTTTGATTACTCATAATAGTCCTAGTTATTTTCGTCTTTATACATTTCCACAACATCTACAAAGCTCAGATCTTCATACAGTCCTTTTGCTTTCAGGTCGTTCAGGAATTCCGTTGTTACTCCGGCTTTGTAATACTCTGTGATATGCACAAAACTCAGATCATCAAGATATCCGGCCTGATCTAGTGTTCTTAGATAATCCATAGTTACATTGTTTGTGTAGAACTCGCTTATTCCGATAAAATTAACTTTATCTAAAAAGCCTGCCTCTTCAAATTCAGAAATATAGCTTAGAGGGATATCGTTGTTATAGAATTCAGAAATAGCTACAAAGTTTAACTCATCCAAAAAACCTGCATTGTCTACTTCCTGAATATAGGTAACAGGGACACCTGCTGAATGAAGTTGACGAGCCTGAAAAGCGCTTAGCTTATCGTCTTCCAGCAATCCGAGTTCTTTTAATTCCATTAAATAATCAGTAACTGATGGGAGTTCTGCATTTGCTGAAGCTCTAGCTAATTCGCGCTCAATGGCTCGTTCAACATCTCGTGCTTCAGGGATAGTGATTTCGGGAATTCTGATCTCAGGTATGTCAATTACAATTTGATTTCCGGCCTGACCTGTTGCTACTACTGTTGCTTCATCACTTCCAAAAATACTAGCATATGCTTGTTTTGGGCTCCAATCGTGATACCAAAGGAATGCAGTGAATACGAGAGCCAGACCAAGGCCTGCATTTTTTAAGAAAGAAGTTTCGTGCTCGTCTTCAACTTGTGGAGTGGCTTCAGCAGTTTTATGAGCTTGTTCATCGAGATAGGAATCTAAGTCGAAATCGTCGTTGTTATTGGATCTTTTAAATCTGTCCTTTTGTGTCATGGTGGTGCAATTTTTTCACTAAGACGAAAAAGGCGCTTCCATTGTTTCAAATCAGAAATATTCTCTTAAAGTTTGTTAGATTAGACAAAACCATAAATTAATTCCTTTAAAATGAAAAGAAGTATAGTTGGAGCAGTATTTTTAATGATGTGTTTTGTATCAACGGAGGTGTTGGCTCAGCTACCGGTGTCGCTGACTCTTCCGCAGGCAAGTCCAAAGGAAACACGAAGTATTACCATAGGATTTACAACCATCAGTTTTGAATATAACTCCGTAGGAATTAAAGGACGGGAAATTTGGGGCGGACTTGTTCCTTATGATGAAGTGTGGAGAACAGGCGCAAATAAGAATACTCTTTTCACTGTAACCGATGATGTGCTTATCAATGGACAGCAGCTGAAAGCGGGTTCTTATGGAATGCATACTATTCCCGGAGAAGATGAATGGGTGATCATTTTTTCACACTTCAGTGAAGCCTGGGGAAGTTATTTTTATGATGAAAGTGAAGATGCACTTCGGATTACAGTAACTCCGGAAGAAATGGACAGTAAATACGAATGGATGAAGTTTTCATTTAGCGATTATACGGACACTTCCGTGGATATTTCGTTGAAATGGGCTCATTTGAAAGTTCCTTTTAAAGTTGAGATACCAATGGAAACTACTTTTGCTCATATTGAAAATCAGTTTAGAACACTTCCGGCATTTACGTGGCAGGGTTGGGTTCAGGGAGCAACATACCTGCAAAATAATGATTACAAACTGGATGTAGCATTACAATGGGCAACAAGAGCTTTACAAATTGACCGAAGTGTTCAAACACTAGGCTTACATGCAAAATTACTAGTGTTAAATGGTAAAAAAGAAGAAGGTCTAAAAGAAGCTGCTGAGATGAGAAATGAGTGGTCAGATGATTGGAGGTCACACTATTCAGCGGCAGAGGTTTATGAAGAAGCCCAAGAACTTAAAAAGGCTGAAGAAGCCTACAAACAAGCAAAAGAGCTGGCATCTGATGATAGAACCAAACAAGTTATGCAAAACCGGATTGATGCAATCAATCAATGATCAATATTGAATAACCAATGTCCAATTTCCAAGTCTCTTAACTAACTTGGAAATTGGTTGTTGTCAAATGGTTATTGGATATTGAGACTAATTTTTCGCTTCACCTTTATAAAGTAGCTCAGCAAGCTCCACGATCTTGATAAACTCAGCTCGATATCCGTTTTCATCAACACCTTTTGATTCTTTGGCTAATTGTTGAACCATTTCGAAAGAACTGTTTCCTTTGAATTTTGAATCTCGAAGTAACATACCGAAGGAAGCTACCGATGATGCAAACTTGAGATTTTCTGATAATTCAGACCTATCTGATCTTTTTATTATCTGGGAAAGAAGTTGGCTTTTTTCACCATCAGGTTGTTTGTATCGGAGTTTTACAGTCATTAATTCATCATCAAAACCATTTACAGGTGTAGTTGGTGTTTGATACTTAAGTTGGTCGATATCACTTAAAGATGAATCTATATCCACTCCGTGTGGGACCACTTCATACAACGCGGTTACGGTATGTCCTGATCCAAGTTCTCCGGCATCTTTTTTGTCATTGTTGAAGTCTTCATCAGCTAGCAAACGGTTTTCATAGCCTATCAATCGGTATGCTTTTACGTTCTGTGGATTGAACTCAACCTGAATTTTCACATCTTTTGCAATAGTGTGAAGGGTTCCTCCCATTTCAGAAACAAGCACTTTTTTGGCTTCTAATAAATTATCGATGTAGTAATAATTTCCGTTTCCGTTATTGGCGATCTGCTCCATTTTAGAATCTTTCAGATTTCCGGAACCGAATCCCAATACAGATAGAAAAATGCCTTCATCTCTTTTTTCTTCAATTAGGTCCACAAGTGCACTGTTACTGGAAACACCCACATTGAAATCACCATCAGTAGCAAGTATGACTCTGTTGTTTCCATCTTTTCTGAAATGTTCTTTAGCAACTTGGTAAGCTTGCTTTATTCCCGCAGCCCCGGCTGTGGAACCTCCGGCATTTAGTTTATTTAGCGCTTCCAGAATAGTTTCTTTATCGGCTCCTGAAGTTGGAGGCAGAACCAATCCTGAACTCCCAGCATACACAACAATAGATACATAATCATCTTCTCTAAGTTGATTGGTAAGTAGTTTAAATCCCTTTTTAAGAAGAGGAAGTTTATCATGAGAATTCATGGAGCCGGAAACATCCAGTAAAAAAACCAAGTTACTTGGCGGAAGATTATCTGCTTCAACTTTTTCTCCCTGAATACCGATTTGAACCAGCTGATGATCCGGATTCCAGGGAGCTTTTCCAACCTCTGTATTCACAGAAAAAGGATGTTCTCCTACAGGATGTTCGTAATCATAATTAAAGTAGTTAATGAGTTCTTCTATACGAACCGCATCTTTTACAGGCAAGTGTCCGTCCATGATCATTCGACGAACATTAGAATAAGAAGCCCCATCCACATCAATAGAAAAAGTGGAAAGCGGAGTTTTAGAGGCCCATTTGAAGGTGTTTTCTGAAATCTCGGCATATTCTTCAGAATTTGGGTAGCTGTAAAAACCGGATGGAGAAGATGAGGTCATACTTAAAGTCGATGATCCTCTGAGCTGAAGTTGAAATTCAGCTTGTTTTGATATTACAACCTGATCATTTCCTACCACAACTTCCTCTAAAGTGGTACTTTCAGGATCTAATGAAATAACAAGATTACTTAGCCCCGTTTTTGGAACTGTTATTTCCGAAGAGTACTTCTTAAAACCAATATATAGAACCTCAATTAAATAAGTGCCCGGTTCAGTATAAAATTCAAAGTTTCCATTCACATCTGAAGTTTCACCAATGGATGCGGCTTTAATCTGGATGGTTGCCCCAACTAATGGTTGCTGAGTATCTGCATCAATGACAGTTCCCTGAACTTTAACTTTGTCGTGTACAAATACTGGATTTGGAATATCAATTACTTCCGGAAGGATGAGAAGCAACAGGCTTGCAATGAGTGTCTTCATAACGGTTCCCTAAATTTAGTGAAGATTGTGATTCAACCTAACCGATTGTAAACCGATGTTAAATCACATAAGGATGTTATAAAGACGAGCAAGAACTAGAGATGGTTGAACCGGTAAACCACGGACTTTGGAAACTGTAATTTGTGATTTGAAAATTGCTATTTAACTTACCACGGTAGGTTGTCTAAATCTACATTCCCACCGGTAATGATAATCCCAATTTTTTTACCAGCAAATCTCTCCTGATTATTGAACAAAGCTGCAACCGGAACGGCACAAGATGGTTCTATGATCATATTCATTCGTTCCCAGATAAACCGCATAGCTGAAATGATAGATTCTTCATCAACGGTAAGAATATCATCTACATGTTTTTTGATGATCTGAAAAGGGAGTTCTCCAAGGGAGGTTCGGAGTCCATCCGCGATAGTATTGGTGCTGTAAGCCGGAATTAGTTTTCCTGCCTTGAATGAACGATAGGCGTCATCAGCCTCTACAGGTTCTGTGCCAATTACCTCAATATCGGGATTTATGGATTTTACTGCCAATGCTGTTCCACTCAATAAACCGCCGCCACCAATAGGGGTCATTACAATATCCAGAAAAGGACATTCTTCTAACAATTCAACAGCAGCAGTACCTTGGGCGGCTACAATTCTGGAGTCGTTGTAAGGATGAATGATCGTTGCTCCGGTTCTTTTAACAACTTCGGCTAATGTTCCTTCTCGGGCATCCAAACTTGCCTCACAAAACGTAACTTCTGCGCCATAGTTTTTAACTGCTTCTACTTTTACTTTTGGAGCATTCTCCGGCATAACCACGTAAGCTTTTATTCCACGGATTCGAGCGGCCAAAGCAAGAGCCTGTGCATGATTACCCGAGGAGTGAGTGGCTACTCCAAGTCCGGCTTCTTCATCCGATAGAGTTAAAACCGCATTACATGCTCCTCGGAATTTGAAAGCTCCAACTTTTTGAAAATTTTCACATTTAAAGAAAACAGCAGCATTTGAACGGGTATTCACCTTTGCGCTGGTAAGTACAGGAGTTCGATGAGCGTACGGATCAATTATCCGATGAGCAGCTTTAATGTCAGAAATTGTAGGAATAGAAAGTGTGTCGATCATTGATTATCAAATAGTTTAGCCAAAATAAGGAGAATAGGGGATTATGTCTTGGTAATTGTCTAATTAATAAAATAACTAAGAAATTCGGAGTTACTACTTGTATAGATTTGTTCTTTTAGGCTTTTTCTTATTCTTATCTGCTAAAAATATGTACGGACAAGAGACTATTAAATTAGTTCGGACAACTTCTCCGATCATAATAGATGGCATTCCAAATGAAGCTGCTTGGGCAGAAGTTGAACCTTTTCCAATGGTACAATATGAACCCGTTTTTAAAGGTGCATTAAGTGAAAAAACAGATATCAGGGTTACTTATGACGATGAGTATTTGTACGTAGCTGCAAAGATGTTCACTGAAGATCCATCTACTATAGCTGCAAATAGTTTATACAGAGACAGCTATAGCGGGGATGATGTTTTTGCAATTATTTTGGACCCATTCAATGACGATCAAAACGCACTTAGGTTTTTTACTACTCCGGCCGGTGTACGGTTTGATCAATCAATTTCAAATGATGCAAATTCTGTGGCGGGATCAAATGCTGTAAATGGAAGCTGGAACACATTTTGGGATGCATCAAGTACCATTCATGAAGACGGATGGTATTCAGAAATGAGAATTCCTTTTTCAAG
>Ga0208299_1001524_pt1 | contig 17134 bp, 29 predicted proteins | sample 15_taG_FD_184089 | JGI IMG/M metagenome (GOLD analysis project Ga0208299, IMG submission 184089) | Marine viral communities from the Subarctic Pacific Ocean - 15_ETSP_OMZ_AT15312 metaG (SPAdes) (version 2) | ecosystem: Environmental > Aquatic > Marine > Oceanic | place: Pacific Ocean | collected...
TTCATTTTTAAATACCCTAGTAAATAATGACTGTATGTCAGTTGCAGTTTGTTTTAAAATATTTTTAAAATCAGCTTGTTGTTTTGGTGACATGCCCAATCCCTCAGTGTTAAACATAAGCCCCTCGCTAAATAATGTTTTTTCATTTTCAATCCAATCAGTTACTGCCTTTTCTACGTTTCCTTTATAGTTAAACCTAGATGATTCGTCAGTTGTGGTGCCTTTTATATTCTTTGTCCCAACACTTGCTAGTCTTTCCAAAGACCACCTGCCAGATTCCTTCATGTGTCTAACATGTTTTTTTGTTTGTGTATGAAATGCTCCACCATGCTCTTCTTTAGCGTTAAACTTTCTCCATAATTTGAGATATTGCCCAGTACGAGATTTGGCACTATTCAATTTTTCTAAATGGTAATATTCATCCATCATTTCATACATAACATCTTCTTTTATGTTACCATCATTAAATTCTTTTCTAAGCCATTTCTGAAAAGACAATTTTCTTGCAAACACTTTATGAAAAAATGGTTCATCAATAGAAAGGTGTAATTGAAATAATTTATCACCTGTTGTAACTTCTAATCTAAATGGCATTCCAGCCATATTATTTGACTCTGCGAAGCTATGTAGTTGTGCGTTTTTTGCTTTAATAAATGCATCAAGTATTTTTTTAATTGGCTTCCTTAGTTTTTTGTTTTCAGCTTGAGCCTGTGTTTGTCTTACTGCCCCTGCAGCAATATCTGCTCCAGACACCACTTTTTTGCCAGCATTAGTGGCTTGTTTCCACGACCCAGCCATTTCTATGGTATAAAGAATACTTCTTGGCGATTGTCTATGCAGTTTTCCACGTCTGCTCTCCACTCTGACTTTGATGATTCCATATTTGCACCGTTAGAACCTACTGGTAAAACATCCATTCTGAAACTAGAATTTAAAATATCTATTGCAGTTAATTTAATACAAGCATCAGCAACATCTAATGGAACTGTTTCATCTCCATAACGATATGTTACTCTGATTCTGTTTTTTCTAATAATTGTGAAAATATAACCTCTTAAAAACAATCTTCCATAAACTGGTTCAAAGTCATACCATTGTGCATCACCCAAAATATCAGTATAGTTTGACCCTGCACCTTCCCAGACTTCTATCCTATCTCCTGCAGCATATGAAAAGTCTCTACAGTTTCTATGTTGTAAAAATACAGGTGTACCCCAACCATAAGTATACAATAATGGTAAATCATGAATTTCTCTTGTTATTTTTTTATCTCTTCCAAAAGTATGTCCAATTCTACGATCTAGTTCTTCTTCCTTTCTGTTGATGATTTTTTCAACTTGAGTTTTATTAGGAGTACTAGTAGCAGTAATGGGGACTCTGAGAAAATCAGCGACATCCTCAACGGTGCAATATGTAACAGCCATATATAGATTAAATTGACTTTGTATTTAAGTTTACTTGAAAACAACGGTAAATTCTGCTGAGCCTGTGACATCAGCGTATATTCCGTCTTCAAAACGCCTGTTTATTCCAACATACGTTCCCTGAGATTCTGCGAAAATAGTAAATTCTGTAGCTCCAGAGCCACTAGTTCCATTTTTAAATATGCATTTGGCTCCACTCCCACCTGTTTTTGTCACATAGACACTAACCACAACGCCATGATCACCTTTTATGGTGGTATCACTGTTGAATGATTTTACAGCATGATTAAGTTCAACCATACATGTGCTATAATCACTTCATATATAAAGATGACCCCCCCATAGTTAACACTAGAGGGGGAAAAGTTGTAAAACGTTGTTAAATCCTCCAACGCCACAAATGTGTAAGTCTCTGACTCTCACTAATTATTGTATGAATCACTTGAATTTAAATATTAAAGAAAAAAAAGAAGGCTTATTTTGGACTCTAGTAGCCTATGACTAGAAACTCGAACACTTTTGATGCACAAGCTGAGCTTGTGTTTGGTGTTTCGGCGAATGCTGCTGTTGCGTTACCACCGACATCATAAAGAAGTATTTTCTCGTTTGCTTTGTCATATACTACTTCTCTTTTAGAATTGGTATATGTTGGTATTACTGCAACTAGTGTAGAGATTCTTCCCTCTTTGAGGTCGGCTGACACTCCGTTGGTTACATAGTTATCAGAAGCACCGAAGGTGACTTTGATACTATACATTCGCAATTTTGATACTAAAGCTGCATTCAGTGAGAGTGTTTTCCTCACGTTAGCGCTTGTCCAATCTGCTGTACTGATTGTAATTGCCATTGTTTTTTTATAAATGTTCACCCTTATAAATATACCGTATTATATAAGTCTTAAATAGGGTTCTAGCTAGTAAAAAAAGTTAATTAGCTTAGCTTAGCTAACTTAACTAACTTATTAAAAAAAAGAAAAAGGGGGGTTTGAATGGTTTGACTAAAGTTTAATATCTCTAATCTTACCTTGAGATTTGAAGTGTCTACAGACAGTTTCACCCATAGTACGATAAACACCTTTTTCAACAAAGGCGTTGTTTACGAATGGATAAGCTGGTGATCTTCGAGTTGCCTCGTAGTATTCTGTTGGAATTGCTACTTGGATTCCGATTCTTGGATAACCATATCCTTCTGCGTCTGATGTATCTAATGCGAATAATCTTCCGATTTCGCTTGAATCATCTGCGCTACTTGGGGCATCCTTTGATGGGATGAATGGTATTCCGTAAATTGAATCTACGTGAATTCCGACTCCAGTTCCTTTGAATGTTTGAATACCGTTTACATCAACTTGTACTAATTGCTCTCCGTAAGGATTTGGAATCCTGACTGATGGCATATACAAGCCTTGTATCTCGGAATAAACTTCGTGAGAACCTAGGAATACGTTTGGGTCTTTACCTGCTGCAATACGAATCTTTCGTAAGAAAGTTCTTAGTGTATCGTCAGTAAGTACACCGTTGGTACCTATAGTGCCTGAAGCTGAATCAACAGTACAATCAAATGTACTTGATGAATCTCTGTCAATAGTTGCGTTTGCAGCCCATGGATCATAATAACCTGCGTGTGAACCTCCTAATGCAGTCTCTTCAGCGTTTGAGCTGATGATTCTGTCTAGTGATTCAAAGTTAGTGTGACCACTGTTGGCTCCACTTGCATCTGCTGCTTCCTTTTCGACGTCTGCTAAAAGCATTCTGTTTAAGAATTCTTTATGTTGTACTGCCATATACAATCGGAGTGAACCTAATCCTCCCCAAATGTCATCTTTACTGTGAGTACTCAACCATTCCATAACTTCAGATGCACTGAATGGCAACTGAGCTGTTTTTGGTCTGATGTCGATCTCTTGTAAAGTTGGCTTTACAGTTTGTGCAATTTGTCCACCTTCTGCAGTTCCACCTAGTGTGGTGTTACCGTTTGTTGTGTTCAAAGTTGGTTTTGCAGTTATAGCCCTCCAACCAGATTTATCCCAAGGGGTCTTTGGTAAGATACCAAAGGCGTTTGCCTCAAGGTTAAGTTGCGCCCATGCATAAGCACCAAAGATTGCGTTGAAAACGCCTGCTGTGGATGTTACGACTGGAGCATCAGCTTTTCTGATTAAGTTACGGTTTTGACCGTAATAGAGTGCTTCTAATTCGTCGATTGTTCGGATTTGCACCATTAGAACCATGCCTCCTCTTCGGATGGAGTGTAGTATTTGCCACTAAGTATATTCTGTGCAACAACATTTAGTCCGTCAAAACCTTCTGTTCTAGCGTCTTTAAGAACCATATTTAGTTCTCTTTCACCAGATTTTGCGACACTTTCAAGTGCTGCATTTGGTCTTGGGGTCTCAGTTGTGAAGTTAAAGTTCTGCTTCTGAATCTGTCTTGGGGCAGCCTTTTCTTGCATTTTAAGGTTGCTTTCATCATCTTCTGGTGATTTTTCACCATCATTATTTGATCTGTCTGAGTCTAATCCAGTTTGTCTAGAATTAGATTGGTATTCATCAGGAACTGTAACATCTGCACCAATATCTTCTTCATCACTGTCAGCAGGTTTTATGTTTAGCTCGGTTTTATCCTCTGCCTCACCTAAGTTACCAGACTTTTCTAGTGAATCAATACGGTCAGAAATTAATTGCTGTCCGTCAGATAGTGACTTTACATGTTCTGTAAGTGTAGATAAAGTGTTGATTAGAGCCTCGTCAAAAGATTTTTGAGTTTCTTCTGAGGATTCTTCTTTTTCATCGCTTTTATCTTCTTCTTCCTTCTCGTCGTCTTTTAGAATTTGTTCTTCGAGAGTCATGTTATTAAGATTAATTGAAATAATACCTTTATATAGTTTACTGTATTCTATATAAGACCTGATAAACCAGACATTGCTTTGTTGGTTTCATGTTCTTTTGTTCCTTCTGTTTCCTTTTCTGCTGGATGTTTGTCTTTATCTTCATCTTCATCTTCCTCTTTATGATCTTTTACAGGTGTTATTAACCCAGAAGCGTCTGTTGGGTCTAAACTACCCTGTCTATTTATGCCTGAAATGTCATTTCTAACTCCACCCTGTTGATTAACAGTAGTGTCTGCCTTACTTACTTCATTAATTACATACTGATTAAGGTTTGTAACTGCCTGATTTATCTCTGTTATTGAACGATTTACTGTGTTTAAACGCTGTGCATTGGCACCATCCTGATTATACATACTATGATGATCACCACTAGAATCAGAGTGATCCCTACCATCTTCTTGTCGTTCTTTTGAATCATCACCCTCTTCTTTATCTTTTTCACTATATCTAGCATTAAATCCATCATCTGTAGTTACTGAGGCATTATTTCCTTCTTTCGTTCTTTCATTAATTTCTGATAAATTCTGATCGTCTTTTTCTTTATCTTCTTCCTCATCATCTGTTTTTCTAATTTTCTTTTTTTTGCTTTTATCTTCTGGTTCTTCTTCTGGTAATTCTACACCAAATCCTCTTTTTGGGATATAAAGCTCTCCTCTTTCTTTTTTAACAAAACTACCTACTATCTTTTCAGCAGATTCTCTTGACTTACCTTCAGACACAAGTTTTCTAACCTTTGCTTCAAATGTGTCTTCTTCTGATAAATCAGCTTTATCAACATAACAGCCCATACCACTACATCTGATTAATAATTTACCATCATCTCTTTTCTCTGAATTAAACTGTGCTTTTGCAATAGGATTAAAATCAGTTATAATTGCCATTGGAACTGCTGGGTCTTTACAAACTGCAACTTCATAGTGTTCTAAATCAGTTAATGCATATGCCATTGAGCCATCTTTCATCCTCATTGGGGTTCTTTGACTTCGTGTTGCGCCACCAAATGAGAGTCCTTTATACTCATTTCGCTTGATTTTTTCCCAAATAAGATTATCTAATTCGTAATTTTTATAAATTTTTCCAGTTATTTTAATTGCAGGTAATTCAACACCATCTTGGTTTTTAACAACAGTTTTTGCATAATTAATGCCTTTTCCTATTATTCTGTTAGAATGGGTATCTGTTATAGGTGCGCCTCTATCCATCCATACAGGCAAAACCTTGTATAATTCATCAACAATTGTAACTTCACCCTGTTTATCTTTCATCTCAACGGTTAAAAGACCCTCAAAAAAACGCTCATCTGTTTGGTTTTGGTTCACTGCTTTTAGACTTGACGAAAGCTCATTAAACGCTACTTTTACCATATAAATCATAAACTTGAATCCTATTTAAGTTTTGTAGAAAAAAGAGAGAAAAGTTGGGTTAATCACCCAAAACATAGCTTTTCTAATCTTTCTTTGCTTTTGTAACTGCGAAATCAGCTGCGAAACCAGTGGTTAAGCCTATCAAGACTAAACCAACCTCTCCAATGCCCTCAGTAATAATAGTTTGACCTATTGCTATTGCGGCGAATGTTGAGATGATTAAAGCACCTGCGAATTTCCTTGCAGAGAAAGACTCGTCTGTTCTATGTAGGTAGCCTCGTAGTGTGTTTAAACCTGCACCAATTACTGCTGCTACGACAGTTATTAATACTGGATCAACCATATAAGATCAAACAAATCGCTTGTATTTAAGCATTGGTATTTTTATCAAGCACTTTTGAGACCAAATCCTCTAAATCTGAATCTGCCCCCTCATGAAGTCTATTTGACTGTCTGTCTAATGCAGTGGCTAAAATAATAAGGGTTTTTTGAAGTTCTTGCACTTTTAAACACAAATCCTTCTGTGTCTTTGATATTCTTCTGAAATAATTTATGAGAATTCCACCAGAACCCAAAGCTATTGCTATAACTATTTCCTCAAATAGTGAGTCTAATACTTCTAACATGATATTATGGTACAGAAAGTGTATTTAAGGTTTCGTAGTGTTTATTAATGACATATACATTTACTAAGTATGGCTTCTGCTATCTATGTATATGAAAATGAAGAAGAGTTCAAAAACTTCTATAAGGGCTATACAGAAGATTCTTTTAAGACATTAAAAATAATTGACATGTATATTCATGATAAGGATAGATTGTGGGTGGTTACTAACACTAATGATGAGAAGGAACGACCAATGTTACAAAAATCTCTTTGTCACTTTCGTAATGGCAATATAGATGAGTATAAGACAGAAAACACTATTTTGGTTTTATTTGAAAAAATAAAATTCGATTTTAAAAAATCTAAGTTAAAGTTCTTTCCTAGATTTCTAAGAAGCCCAAAACTAACATGGAAGGTCGATAGATATTTTGGTGATGGTAAACCAAAATGTAACACCATTGACTATAATCATAGATATTATGACTTTGAAACTGATAGAATTAATTTAATTTTAAAGAGTTAACGATTATTTCCTAAGTTTTTACTGAAAATTTGCTTCCAATCCTTTCCATTTTTCTTTCTTTGTCTAACCCAAAATGGGTCTGCACCAAATTGTCCACCTTTTTTGTTATAATCTTTCATAACATCTGCAACTCTTCTATGACATTTTCTACACAATCTAGCATTTATTTGTTCTAAGTTAAACTCATATTTACCACAAAAATAACACATACCATAATAAACATCTTTTATTTTAACTAAAAGTGTTTCTCTACCACGTTTGCCTGCACAATTACCACAGCAATCAAGAACTAATGCACCAACAACGTTTTTTGTAAAGCACCCAAAACAAAGACCTTCTTTATAGTTGTCAACATGTGTATATTCATTTTCTTGATGAATATCTACTATTTTTTTACCAAGATTGGTTTTACCACCATCTAAGTTTAATTTTGTTGCCATTACTAGTCTTCACTTAATATTACCTTTTTTAGTGCGTCTTGTAGAATTTGGTAAATATTATTACATGAATAGTCATTTACTCCATGTTTTCGTGACTCTTTCTTTATGTTTTCAATGGTTTCATCAATAACACCAAAGTCAGCACTATAAACATTTACTGTTCCACTAGAAAGTTTAACTTCTTTTTTAATAACTCGTTTTTCTACCTTTTTCACTTCTTTAACGGTATCACTCTTTTTCTTCATCTTCCCACCTCCTTACAGACTCTAATTCTGATTTTACAACACTTCTTGCCTCTCTTACAGTCATGCCTGTGAATTTTCGTAATTCATCAACGGTTTTTGTTTTATTCCAGCCGTAATCAATTGAAGTCTGTAATGTTTTTTTAACAACATCAAAGTTTGCTGGTGTTATACCATCTGGGTAATTCTTTTGTGATAGGCTAGTTCCTGAACCAGATGATGGTGATCCCTGTGCCACTCCACCAATATCACTTGGTCTTGTTTGTGATGGTTGACCTTCAAATCCCTGTCTATTTTCTAATGGTGCTGCAGTTCCTCTACCTCTTCCTGTTTGAGCGCCCATTTGTATTTCTGCCATCTCTTCCATTGTTTTTGGTGACTTTGAAACATTAAACTCACCAGTGTGTGTTCTTTCTATATCAAAGCCCATTTGTTGTAATAATGCCATGTTTTGTATTTCTACACCATCTCTTTGTAATTCTGCTAACTTATCATTCTCTTCACCTTGTACTAACTTAATATCCCAATCATCAACATTCATTACTTCAGCAAATTTCTTGAAAAATGCCTTGTAAAGTATGTCTTGACCCCATTTCACTGCTCTATTTGTAATTGTAACTTGTAATCCTTCTTGTGACCAACCACCTACCATTTCACCATAATAAAGTGGTAATACACCAAATATTGCACCAATGATTTGTCTTAATTCTTTTCTAACTTCAATAAACTGTAATTCTTGTAATGAACCTGTAAAATCCATCCATTGTGCCATATTTCTTCCACCTTTATCACTTTCTACCATAAGTGGATGTATCATGTAAGGGTCTTCTATGGCTTTTTGTTCTAAAGCATCCCAAGATTTCCTAAATGTTTCATAGTTACGAGAAGCAACTACCAATAATCCTCTTGGTGGTCTCATTTTATCAAAGTATTTTCTAACATATTCATCCATATGTGCTAATGCCATTGCTTTTGACCAAACTGCAAATATTGGGGAAAATCCATAAATTAATGATGGTTTATACTTACCTGCCTTCCAAATAACCTCTCCATCTGCATAAATAACTCTTTTTGGATGAGGAACACCTATAGAATAGACAGAGTTTACTTCAAGAATTGCTTTTAGTGCTTTTGCATTACATCTGTCACATTTATCCGAATAAAGTCGTTTGTCACGATGTTCGAACCTAGGGCATACATAAATCTTGTTTCTCTTGTCATCATAACCAATTCTACCATCAGAATCTGCGATCATCGCAACTTGTGGTGGGTCAATTCTTAAAAGCTCTTTAATTTCGGTTTTTTCATTATCAATAACTCCTGTTGTATCATCAATGTAATAATTTTTTAATAATAACAAATATGCATTATCTGCAATCTCTAAATCACGTTCTAATTGTCTAGAAACATCTTCAAGTGTCTGATTATTTCCATTAATTGGTTTGGACATTAAACTTTCAAGTATCTTTCTATGTTCTGGTACTGGTCTACGCAAGTCACTGCTTCCACATGAATCACAAGCCATAGGTTCTGCTGTCTGTTCAAACTTTTCTACACCATAAGAATCTTTTTGTGGTTCTTCATGGTCAGCACTTTCAGCAGTTGGTGCATATTGAAATTCTTTAGAACAATTCTCACATTTGTATTTGAATCTTTCAACTATCTCAAATCCGTTTTTAAACATTTCACGATTAAGTGTTTCTATTGGTATTCTTAATGCATCAATATTATCTGCTAACTCATAAATCATAATTAGAGGAAATGGAAAAATTGGTAGTTTGGCACCTGTATCGGTAGCCATATATGGTTGTGCTACACTAGGTCTTGTTGTTGTATTTGTTTGTGATTTATTCCTAAAACTAAAAGCATTCCTTATACTGTCTCTAAATCCCATAAATATCTATATAATTGTAGGTATATAAACTTGTCTAATTTTGTTAAATCAGCGTCAAATTTTGTCAGGGTCGCCATGTAAAGAGCATGTTAACGATCTTCCTATCTCTTCACTACATTTGCATGATTTAGATGATTTCTCATGCGTATGTGGTTTGTCTCCACCTTCATGGGTATGTTTAGTGCCATTTTCATGTGTATGTTCTACTTTAACCATAATATTAATAAAACTACTACTAATATAAGTATTCTGTAGTTGTGGTGTGAGCTTGCATATCTATCCCAGTAGAAGGACTCAAGTAGCGAATGAGCAATTACATATACTTTAAAAGCGATAGCGTTTAAAAGAAAATATGGTGGAATTAAGTTCGACAGACTATAAATGTCTGTTTGGTTGGTTTGAAAGAGTGTTTGGCAAGGGCGAATTGGACGCAATTCCAATGGACGATCGACGAGTTTTTTGGAAACTTACATTCCTTGCAGAAGATAAGATTAAAGAAGAAAAACAAGAAGAAGAAAACACTTAAATTGGGTTTATATATTAATAGAATCAGCCGTCAGGCAATTCCAAACTTAGGGAAACAATAGGTTTTAAGGGTTGCAAGGTTTGCCTCTTAGGCTAAGTTTTCAATATATGCAAGTGCCTCTTTACCTGATTCCAAATTAACTTTTATTTTTTTATAATGATGTGTTTCATATCTATCAAGTGAAACCAAGTCCATTACAGTTACAGGAAAAACAACACCTTCTACAGTTTTATCATCTGCTTTTCTAATTGTTGGGTAAATTTCAAAGTATTTGTGGGGGGCTTTTTCAAAGTTTTTCAAAGTATCTTTTTCGGCACTTACCTTTCTCATTAAAACAGCTTGGCGTGTTATATCATCAACCAAAGTACCATAAACAAACATTAAAGGCATGCTTTCCTCTTAGAAGGCTTGTGTTTGGTTCTTTGTTTACAGCAAATACACTTTAAATCATCTTTTAAAAGGGTCTTTGGCAACCAAGCAGAACACCTTCTGCATAAAACATGTGTTTCATATGGTCTTCCAAAAGGTCTTGTTGTACCGACTTTATCACAAACTCCTTTACAACCTTTCACACTTTATGGTAGTTTTTTAATAATATAAACGTTTCTAAATAGCCAGCTTTATATTAAGTAACATGTATACTATAGTATGCAAGAATTAGGTGGGCGAGTTTGGTTAATTTTTATTGGCATATTCTTTACTGCCACATTAATCCTATTACCAATAGGTTTGGCATGTTTTACAGCATATTGGCTTTTGGGTAAACTAGAAAATAAAAATAGAAAGACATATAAGAGGGAAGTACTATTAGATAATAGATAAAAATGATCGGTAAAAAACAATTACAAAAAATAGTTTGTACTGCATGTACTAAAACGCTCGAAGAACATTCGAAAGGCGAACTATATCGCTGTTTGTTCAGAATACAGGGTACTTTGGTAGCGTCAGCAGTCGAAAATTCTGGAGGAGGTAAAATTGAAAACAAAGAGGCTTAGATGCACTTCGTGCGCAACGGTATTTTGCGACAGAAATAAATGCAGGTGTGCATGTCATTTGGCAAATATAATGAGGGATATGAAATGAAAGAGTGTTCTCATCAATGGGTAGATAATATACCTGTTCGTAATAATGCACAAGATGGCTATGCAGGGCAACATTGCACAAAATGTTATAAAGAAAGAGGTTATGCATTATGATCTGTAATGTTAATGGGTGTGATAAAGATACTGAATTTGATGTTGATTTTTGGTGTAAAGAACACGCCAAGATATATGATCGAACAGATCGGAGAAAACGATGAAATATACATGTAAATACTGTGGGTGGGTTAAGGAAAATCAACCAAGTCATCATACAACTGACGCAGATTATAAAGAAATATTTGAGCATGAAAGGTCACATGGGAGGCTAGACGGTGAACGCAGATAAACTGTATGATTGGTTAATTACCGAATTACAGGAAATTCAACGTGATAAAACACGTCTTGACAACAGATATACTCAAGTTTTACTCAAATTAAGAAGATTACAGGAGGGTAAATCAGTTGAATAATTATGAAGATGATGATCAAGTGGAATGCGAAGAATGTGGTGAAACATACAATAATTGCGAGTGTGATGAGTTTGATGGGTAGAAATCCTGAATTTGACCATATTTGTGAAATATGTTGGAAAGAAGGAGATGTAAACATTTATAAAAGCCAACTACTATGTAATATATGTATGAAGCATGAAAAGAAGAAATGGGAGCTTTTAACACGAGATGACTTTGAAATATACATGATGTTGGAAGGTAAGAAAAATGAGTGATTTAAAATGGTAACAATGTGTCATGGATTATGTGATATGAATAAAAATAATGGTAAATGGAAAATACCTTCATCACATCAAATGCCTTATACAACACATGGTTATTGTAGAAACTGTAGTTTTTGGGTTTTAAAAGATGAGGCTTGGCATAAAGTCCGTTGTCCATGTTGTCATGGAAGAATGTCTTTTAGACCAAGAAAGGGGAAAAACGTTGGACATTAACACAATTTGGTCAGTTATATCAATTGCATTTTTTGTCGGTGGTCTTACTATGGGCTATTATGCTTCTAGATATAAACAAGACAAGGAACCATCTAAGGTACGAGGTTTTGGCAGATGGGATTAAAGGACTGTTTTGGCTTATTAGAGCAAGAGGAGTGGGATATACCCTCTAGAGACACATTAGAGGCTATTATTAAAGAGTTAGAAAAGAAGTTAGAACATACTTCTGGTTCTGAAAGAACCAAACTAGTGTATCAGATAGCGAACACAATGGTATTCTTGTCCCACCTCGACGCACGTAAGAAAAAGCCTAAAAAACTCAATTCCAATGGTAAATGGGTGTGGATTTCCGATGAGTAAGATTTATATTAGATATTAGTGTATATAGTGTATGTATGACGATAATAAGACTTGGAAACAACATTTTGACGATTGGGTCAAGATTGTAGAGCAAGCAAAGAAAAGTGAGGAAGTTACCCCTGCCCAGCACGAGTATCGCATGAAAGTGATAAGGGAAATGATAGATTCGTTCAAAGTATCTAACAAGTGACTTGTAATTTTCTTGTAAGTTCCAAAGTTTGAATTTTTGATTTTTCTCCATGTTTACCTCACACGCAGTCTCACGCCTCCTACATTGTGGAAATGTTATATGTAAATCCATATAACTATTATTATGTTTTCTCAGATTGGAAATTCTGGGATTTTGGAATTTTTAAATTCTAAAATTCTGGGAATTTTTCAAAATGAAATTACTAAGGATATTTTCTCATGACCGTTGAAAGTGTTCTTAGTAGTGCAGTAGCCAATGGTGAGATAACTGTTGAAGAATATCAACTAGCACGAACAAAACTAATGGCTCAAGACGAGCCAGAAGCTTTCAGTATTGCTAAAGATAACTTCAGAAGGGCTTTAGAGTGCTTTGACACAGTTAATCTAGTTGAAGTAAGAGGTCTTATAGTTGAAGATGAGAACAGGCGTTCACTCGTGTATGCCATGAATAATGACACACATAGACGAATGAATGTTCTTAGAATCCTTGATGAGACATATCGAGAACAAGACGCTCGACTACACAACTTCATTAAACCTAGTCAAGCCTACTTATTCGAGGTTAGACCTTGAGACCCTTTGCAGAAATCAAATACATTGATGGTATGCTTACTTTCATAGGCGCACATCAACACAGGCTACTCGAACAGATTAGAAAGTTCGAAACACATTTCGATGCAGATGACTACAACTTTTATCGTCCTCACGAGGACGGCACACTAGTAGTCGAGGACGAAGCCTATGCAAATTGGCTTCTAACTAACAGTCGTTTGAACACACATACTCGTGAATCAACATTCTTGGCACGCAAGTACCGAATATCTGACGGTCGGTTTACCGACAATCATGATTGGGTTACTAGTCCAAACCTGTTGTTTCTTTTGAGGATTGCTCTCAATGAGCATACATCTGACAAGAGAGGTTCTTGGGTACATGTGTATACAGGCGCTCCACCAATCACAGCATATGAAATGTCTCGTTTCATGACTGAGTTTACGGCAACTGCCGAAGCACTCAATCATTACGACACATGGTATGATGAGGTAGGCGAGGCACTATATCGAGATAGACGAACGACTCGAAGACGTGTTGACATCTAATCTTCCTTCTTTTTTCTTATCATATAACAGATAAGGGTCGAGGGGGTACACGAATCACATGGAGGGTGATTGATGAATGTACTCGGTACCATATTATTCACCAGATTACAAGTTTGGTTGTTCGTCCTTCCAAACTTTTACAGTTACCAGATTACACGACCTCTTGAGGTCTATATGTTTCCTGTTCACCACAGTCGTGGTTATAAGATGACAGGCGAGGCGAGTAAAGAACGTGTACATTCTAGGTAGTTGGGCGTTACGCCCATTTTCACTCATCAGTTCTACATATTACATCTTGATACCTAACCATAGGGTTGGAATCGTTGGAATCAGAACTGATTATATGTCCTAGCGCTGAGATGAAGCACTGAGTACAAGCTAGGAGTCCTCAATTGACTGTGACTGTTCAGAATGTCTGACTTGTGAAGCCCTGAGGATGGAACCAGATAAACGGTTTAGGACATTATACTTGCCTCATATAATCCGATGGTTATCATTCCATCGAAGGCTGTGGGTGGTGGTAGGAATACCACTACTCACGTTGACTATCTTTGTTAGGCACATAAGAGAACGTAGAAACCATCATTGGTATACTACATTCTCTCACCTAACACAACATCCCTATCCACTGTGGAACAAACATCATTACACCAAAGAAGACCACAGGGTGTTAGACAAGTACATTAACATGTTCTATGAATCGTAGGGACACCTTTTTTTCTTATCAGATAAACGGTAAGGCGTGTGCAATAAGGACACGTAGTATCAAGAGGAAAATACAATGAGTTTAGGATGGAATACCCCTCAAGTGGGTATTGAAGACGAAGGCGAAATTGATCCTGAAAACATACCATATGGTGGAGCATTCCACGAAGATGGTAGCGTTGATGTCAGTGGTCATTGCCAAGATGACGACAATTGTGACGGCTCGTGCAGGGATTACTGCGAATGTGGTAATTACTGTGACTGTTCAGAATGTCTGTCATGTGAAGTCTGCAGTACCCATATGTCCTCTGTCTCTGGATCATGTGACTGTGATCCTGATGATTGGATGGAGGACGATTGTAAGGAATGTAAGTCCAACGGCAGCGTCTGTGACGAACACTACGCAAACTACACCGACAGAGACACTTACTACGACTGTGATTTATCACGTTGTGGTTGTGACTGTGAATGTGAGTGTGATTGCAACAACAGTTCAACTGTTGATGGAGAGGCAGTCTCTCCAATAATGAGTGTTGGCGAGGCAGTATCGTGGCTCAAACAGATAGACAGCTTTGTTGTCAACTCCAACAGGTCTTGTGGTCAACACATACACTTTGGGGGTTTTACCCCAGAAGAGTACAGTTGGCTTATGGAGGAAGAGTTTAATGACTTCTTTTTAGAAGGCATGAGACGATGGGGCAAAGCACGACACATTAATGAAGATTCTGCTTTTTGGAATCGACTTAGTGGTAACAACAGCTTCTGTAAGAGAGAGTTTAGACCAACGGTACAACGTTCCATGACTGATAAAGGCTCAGATAGATACACCCAGCTTAATTTCTGCTGGTCACTGCACAAGACATTGGAAGTACGTTTACTTCCTGTCTTTCGCAAGAAAGAGTTGAATCTGTTTGCCTTCTATGCAGTTTATGGAATTCTTAGGACTTACATAACTCGCAAGCATTCTGAAAAGAAAGACTGGACTGGTGTCAGTCTCTCTTAGTAAGCGTCATCACATTGGGTGATGAACGTACCCACCTTTTTAATTGACAGATATAAAATGACTTCTAAGCAGATAGTACAAACTATCACAACCAAAAGGAGGTGATGTGTATATGTGTGTTATTATATGCGTCGAGAACGGTGAGTTCCCTTCGAAAGAGACTTTGAAATCAGCCGAGTCGCTGAACTCTCATGGTGGTGCAATCGCTTGGTTAAACAAGGACGGCACCAAATCCTACCGTAAGGGTATCAAAGCTTCCAAGATGTGGAAACTTATTCAACGTCAACTCGCACCTAACCACGTTACGACTGCTATTATCCATTTCAGGATAGCTAGCGTGGGTGGTGTCAAACCCCAACTCTGCCATCCCTTTGAGATAACTGAGGAAGTTACTCTTAACATGAAAGCAGTAAAAACTACCAAGGAACTATTATTCCATAATGGTACTTGGAATGAATATACTGACGCACTGTTAGGATTCCTCAAAGTACAGAAAACACCTGTACAAATACCAAAGGGTGACTATTCTGATAGCAGAATAATGGCATACCTAGCATTCCAACTAGGACACACTGAGTTGAACAAACTCGTGGATGGTTGGAATAAGATAGCTATACTTACGAGCGAGGGTATAGTTAAGTACGGTAGTGGTTGGGTTAACCATAAGGGCAACTCGTGCAGCAACGATCACTTTGTCGAGGATCGATTCAGCTTCAGTGGATTCTGGGGTGGCAGTGAGAACGGCTACTCTACAATCCAAGCTGGTGCTGATGATTACATCACACTGGGTGATGAAGCAATCAAAGACAAACTGCGTTCAGTCTATAGGATGGACGATCATGACATCGATGATATGTTATCATACGGTTACACGTTAGATGACATATTATGTGAGAAGGAAGAAATGCAGCAAGACATCTGGGATGAGCAAGACGCAAGGTGCAGGAACCTTGACTAGATCATCCCTTCCCTTTTTTTTAAGTACATGTACAATGTACATGACTAAGAAGGACATCTTACCATACATAACGAATGGTATAATACGCACACTCTTAGGAGTGTGAAGCACCTTGCAAGAGGTAATGCTTTGTACTGTGCTATCCTAATATCTCCCTAGTTTGTTGGCTAAGGACGGCAGCGAGATTGGATAGCACGTACATTTGTACACTGTACAGGGAGGCTCTACACTATCTTTTGGTGGTCTGTACACTAGTTGTACACTGTACATGTACAGTACTGTACAGGCAACTAGACCTTGACCTGTCATCGTGACTAGACCCAGCAGCACAGTAAGAACAGTAGGCACAGTATGCACCAAAGACTTATATATTGTATTGTTGTAGATAATAAATAGTTAGGCGTGAAATTCGACAAATTCGGCAACGTATTTGGGTATATCTCACGAAACAAAATCACAATATATATGACAATAATATGATAAATCTGATTAATCTAATGCTACGCTATATGGTATTTTTGTTGTTATTTAGGTTCACGCACGAATATAACGCCGTTTAATGAAATGCTAAAGATTTATAAGAGATGTTCACGTATATATAGTATGAAACGTAATAAATCATATAAGCGTTGGGTTAGACGCAATAAACAAATAACCAAACAAAACCAGAATAATGGAGTTACTGTTACTACTTATGGTGGTAAATATAGAAAGGTAGCTAACAAGGTTAAAGCTGTGGTATTTCCAAAATCCCCACCAATTAACTATGATACTGCTAGTTTAACATTAGCACAACTCAAAAGAGATGAAAGAGTATGTGAAAATGTTATAACACAGATAGCAAAAGAGTTAGATGATGGTAAGAAGGGCTTGGTTAAAGAT
>Ga0208299_1001525_pt1 | contig 17133 bp, 20 predicted proteins | sample 15_taG_FD_184089 | JGI IMG/M metagenome (GOLD analysis project Ga0208299, IMG submission 184089) | Marine viral communities from the Subarctic Pacific Ocean - 15_ETSP_OMZ_AT15312 metaG (SPAdes) (version 2) | ecosystem: Environmental > Aquatic > Marine > Oceanic | place: Pacific Ocean | collected...
TCTTTCTGGAGCAACAGGAGCATTATCAATGTTAGAAACTTTTGTTACTGGTCCTTCTGGTTCGGCATCTGCAATTGATGATTATTCCTCAGACACATTAACATGGGTATTTGGTGCTTCTATGGATCATGCAGGCAATACATATAATACAAACCCATAAGGATAATATAAATGACACAATTTAAAAAATATTTAAGAGAAAGTTTAAAAGAAAGTATTGAAGCAAGTATATCCTCAATTAATCGAACAATTGACGATGATTTCTGGCAGCAGCAACGAATCAAAGAGATGTGCAAACTTATAGAGGAAAGGATAAGATATTGGGAAGACGAACGACAACGGCGGACGGAAGAATTTATTGACGCAGAGGAAAGATACCGAAAAGGTTGCGAACATGGGCCCAACCCAAACGATAGTAAATTGGATAGATTGATGTATTGCATCATACATTGTTGTCAGCATGGGCCATCTGCTGAGTGTAGTGAAGCATGTATTGGTCAATGTATGAATATCGGAGCAGATGATGAATGTGATGCCTTGCGACAGGCAATGTTTGATGCGCTCGATGCAGTAAACTGGTCTTATGACAGATTGAGAGATGTCAGAGAACAATATGACGCAGATTGCGCCATGAGTGTACCACTAAAAAGTACACAACAAAAACCTGTCGGGAAAATTCCTAGTGCTGGTATTACTCCAGTAGTATCCAAGTCTAAGTAGTATTTAAATGAAAAGGAATTATAATGGCAAAGAAAAAAGTGAATGAGCGCATCAGTGATGCATTAAATATAGAACATGAAGTAATTGAGGGTGAAGTTATAGAAACAAAAATCGTACACACCCCAGAACCAAAGAAAAACATCAAACAGGTTCATCTTGAAAAAGACTATACCGATGTTCGAGATAATCTAAAAGATATTATTGATAAGGGTACTACTGCGATTGATGGGATTCTTTCTGTTGCATCCGAAGGGGAATCCCCCAGAGCATACGAAGTTGTATCTCAACTCATCAAGAGTGTGTCGGAAGCAAATAAGGACTTGATATCCCTACACAAGCAAATCAAGGACATCAAGAAGGAAGATGTTACTCTTAACCAACATAACACAACAAACCAATCTATCTTTGTGGGTTCTACAAAAGACTTGCAAGCCCTTGTAAAGAAAAATGTTCAACAGATAGAAGACATGAACGATGACCAATCCTAGAGATTCATATCTTGGAAACAAGAACCTAAAAGCATCTGATGTTCCAGTTAATTTTACTAAAGAGCAAGTAGAAGAATATCTGAAATGTGCTGATGACCCAGAATATTTTATTAAAACATATATTCAAATTGTAAATGTGGACGAGGGACTTATACCGTTCGATTTATATGACTTTCAATCTGATATTATAAACAAAGTACACAACAATAGATTTGTCATTGCCAAACTTCCACGACAGAGTGGTAAGTCTACTACTGTTATTGCGTACCTACTTCATTATGTTCTATTCAATGAAAGTGTAAATGTTGCTGTACTTGCAAACAAACTTGCAACTGCAAGAGAACTTCTTGGTAGATTAAAACTTGCCTATGAACATCTTCCAAAATGGATGCAACAAGGAATCATGGAATGGAACAAAGGTTCTATCGAATTAGAAAATGGTTCAAAGATTCTGGCGTCTGCGACATCATCTAGTGCGGTTCGTGGTGGTTCGTTCAACATGATTTTCATGGATGAATTTGCCTATGTTCCTCAAGGTGTTGCAGAAGAATTCTTTAGTTCAGTTTATCCTACCATTTCATCTGGTAAAACTACTAAGGTTCTTATAGTTTCCACGCCAAAGGGACTGAACATGTATTACCGAATGTGGATGGATGCAGTTGAAGGTAAAAACAGTTATGTTCCCATCGAGGTTCAATGGAATGAAGTTCCAGGTAGAGATGCAAAATGGAAAAAAGAAACAATTGCAAATACTAGTGAAGAACAATTTAGAACAGAATTTGAATGTGACTTCATCGGTTCTACTAATACACTCATATCTTCTGCCAAATTAAAATCTATGGTATATAAAAAACCAATACATCAAAACGATGAAGGGTTAAAACTATATGAAGAACCACAAAAAGACCACATGTATTTTATGGGTGTCGATGTTGCAAGAGGTACAGGATTAGACCACCATGCATTTGTGGTAGTTGATATCACAAAAGATGATGAACCGTTTAGAATTGTAGCAACATTCAGAAATAACACATTGTCCCCCATGACATACCCTACAGTTGTCCATTCGGTTTGTAAACAATATAATGATGCTTATTGTATGATTGAAATTAATGATATTGGTGGGCAAGTTGCAGATATTATGCACAGTGAATTTGAATATGAACATCTTCTTATGACTACTATTCGAGGGAGAAAAGGTCAAACACTAGACGGTGGATTTGGTAAGGGTGGTTCTCAGTTGGGCATGAGGACAACACAAGCAACCAAAAGAGTAGGTTGTTCTAACTTAAAAAACCTTGTCGAAGAAGAAAAATTGGTTATCGATGATTTTGATGTAATTGATGAACTTATATCTTTTATTGCCAAAAGAAACTCTTTTGAAGCAGACAGAGGACACACAGACGACCTAGTGATGTCATTGGTATTATTTGCATGGTGTACTACACAGCAATATTTTAAAGATATGCTTGATATGGATGTCCGAAAAATAATGTATAAAGAAAAAATGGAACAACTTGAGTCCGAAATGACACCTTTTGGGTTTATGGATAATGCCGCGGCAGAAGAATATGAAGTTGATTCTGATGGGACTGTATGGAAGAATGCTGAAAGTGAACCTGATTATTATTCAAACTGGTAATTGTGAAATGTGGAATTTCTATACATAGAACTGAAAATATACATTTTAAAATTGAATTTAAAAGATTAAACATTCTCAAGGAGAGTAAAACATGGCATTTAGAGTAAGCCCAGGCGTAACAGTCACAGAAAAAGATTTTACCAATGTTGTTCCAGCAGTTTCCACAACTTCTGCCGGATACGCAGGTAGTTTTAACTGGGGACCAATAGAACAAAGAGTATTAGTTGCAAACGAAAATGAACTTGTAAATCTTTTTGAAGCACCCGATGATGGTAATTATAAAGGATGGCTTGCAGCCGCAAACTTCCTTGGATATGGTGGAGCATTAACAGTAGTTAGAGGAACTAGTGGTGGAGCATTAAATGCGGCCCCTAGTGGTGGTGTTAGTGCCGCACTTATCAAAAACTCAGATGTACACTCGGCTGGTTCTACAGTTGCTACTGGACTTTACAGTGCTGGTGCGGGTGTGGAATTCTTCTCAAAATATGCAGGTTCTTTAGGAAACAGTTTAAGAGTTTCTTATGCTGAAAATGGACCTACTGCTGGTCTTTCTGGTCAGGGTATTAATGGTATTCCTGTGGGTATTAGCCACGGTCATACATCTGGAGATACTTCAATATTTTTCGGAATCACACACGCAATTGCGTCAGGTGGCTCAGCAGGTGCAACTGCATTCGTTTCAGGTGATATACTAAAGTTTTCTACTTTAACCAAAAAATTCACAATTACTGGCATTAGTTCAGGAGCAAGTGGACAGTTTGTACACATTAGTCCTGCACTCACAGCAAATCTTGCCGCTGGTGTTACTGCAACTTGGGAGTATGCATATAAATCATATACCACTAGAGCAAGAACATCAAACAACCTCGATTTTAATGGAGGAACAGGCGACCAATTTAGTGTTGTAATCGTAGACCAAAACGGTAAATTTAGTGGAGTTACTGGAAATGTTCTTGAAGTATACAATAATGTTTCTAAAGCAATCGATGCTAAAGATGGTGATGGAAACTCCAACTACTATGTTGATGTTATTAATCGTAAATCAGCATATGTTTGGGTTGGTGGACAAATTGTTAGTCAAATTACTGATGGTAATTCCGCCGCGGGCAACACTTTTGGGAACGGATCGGCGACTTTCAGTCCAACAAAAAGAAAATATCACGACCTTTCGGGTGGTGCATATGGAACTCCAAGCAATACAGATATGCTAACCGCATGGAACTTATTCTCAGACCCAGATACAGTTGATGTTTCACTTCTCGTTTCTGGTGAAGCAGATGCAACACTTGCAGGAAATGTCGTTGACATAGCCGATTCAAGAAAAGACTGCGTAGCATTTGTATCTCCTGAACATGGAGATGTTGTAGATGTAACCTTAATTTCAACTCAGGTTGCAAATGTAGTGGACTATCGTGATAACCAACTTAACAAGAATAGTTCTTACGCATTCTTAGACAGTGGTTGGAAATTCCAATATGACCGTTACAACGATAGATTGCGATGGGTGCCACTAAATGGTGATATGGCGGGACTCTGTGCTAGAACAGATAATGTTAACGACCCTTGGTTCTCTCCCGCAGGTTTCAATCGTGGACAAATTCGTGGTGTTGTAAAACTAGCGATGAATCCAACTCTTGAAGCACACAGAGATGAACTATACTCAAACAATATTAACCCTGTAGTTGCATTCCCCGGCGAAGGAACAGTACTCTTCGGTGATAAGACACTACAAAGTAAACAAAGTGCATTCGATAGACTTAATGTTCGGAGATTGTTCATTGTATTAGAAAAAGCAGTTTCTACTGCATCAAAATTCCAACTCTTTGAACAAAATGATACATTTACTAGGGCACAATTTAAGAATATGGTAGAACCTTTCCTTAGAGATATTCAAGGAAGAAGGGGTATTACAGACTTCAAAGTTGTATGTGATGTCACTAACAATACTTCAACAGTTATTGATAACAACAGATTTGTTGCAGATATATTCGTTAAACCAACTCGTTCAATCAACTATATTCAATTAAACTTCGTTGCTACTCGTTCTGGTGTAGATTTTACTGAAGTTGCTGGTGGATAACCTTAAAAGTCTTATAAATATAAAGAGGAAAGAATAACAATGAACATTAACGATTTCAAAAATCATCTAAAGCAGGGCGGAGTTCGTCCTAACCTATTCAGAATAAATGGACCTTTAGGACCTTCGGCCACAGACTCTTCTGTATCATTTCTTGCAAGAACTGCTTCTTTGCCAGCATCAAATCTAGGAACTATTCTAGTTCCTTTCCGTGGAAGACAACTAAAATTACCTGGAAATCGGTCATTTGATGATTGGACTATTACAATTATAAGTGATGGGGAATTCAATCTTAGAACTAAATTTGAAAAATGGATGGAATCGATTAACTCAACGATAGGTAATATTTCAGAGCAACCGCACGACCTTACACAAGGTAGTGTTCTTGCAACTGGATTATTCCCTACTTGGGCTGTAGACCAACTTGATAGAGAAAATAATCCTATCAAGACATACAAATTTTTCCATTGTTTCCCAACAGTATTAAGTGATATGGCACTTGATTCAGACCAAAATGATACTTTGTCTGAATTTACTGTAACTATGACTTATAGTTACTTTTTGACCAGTGATGCACCCGATGTTTCTATGACTGAATCCGTTGACCTTGGCGGTGTCGGAGAAGCAGGATAATCGGGGATTTATAAAATGAGGATTTATTATTATGCCAGAACTATTTGGATTCAACTTCGGTAGAAAAAGGCCAGACGAACCCACCACAAAATCTAAATCTTTTGTTGAGCCTGATTATGATGACGGCGCAACAGTTGTTCAACCAAGCGCGTTCTACGGAACTTATTTAGATTTAGAAGGTGATATACGAACCGATATCGGTTTGATTAATCACTATAGAACTATGGTTCTTCAACCAGAAATTGAATTGGGTGTCGATGATATTGTAAATGATGCAATTGTTTTTGACGATGACAGAACTCCTGTTAAGTTGAATATGAATCATTACAACCAAACACAATCTATTAAAAGTAAGATTGAAAAAGAATTTCAAGAAATACTTTCTTTATTAGATTTTAATAATAAAGGCCATGAAATTTTTAGAAAATGGTTTATAGACGGAAGATTATATTTTCATAAAATAGTTGATAATAAAAGCCTTAAAAACGGCATTATAGAATTAAGGCCAATCGACCCAGTAAAAATTCAAAAAATACGAGAAATCGAAAAAGAAAAAAATAAAGATGGTGTTGAAGTAGTTAAAAGTGTAGATGAATTTTACATGTATACTCAATCCCCAAAAGCAACGACTGGAGTTTATACAGGTCAACAACTAAGTCAAGGGATTAAAATATCTCCAGACGCTATATCATATATTACTTCGGGTTTATTTGACAACAATAAGAAAAAAGTAATTGGTTATCTACAAAAAGCAATTAAACCACTAAATCAACTTAGAATGATTGAGGATGCCGTTGTGATTTATAGAATCTCTCGCGCACCAGAAAGAAGAATCTTTTATGTTGATGTGGGTAATCTTCCTAAAAATAAAGCAGAACAATATCTCAGAGACCTTATGAACCGATATAGAAATAAATTGGTTTATGATGCGAACACTGGGGCTATTCGTGATGACAAAAAGCATATGAACATGCTTGAAGATTATTGGTTGCCAAGAAGAGAAGGTGGTAGGGGAACTGAAATCTCTACACTTGATGGTGGACAAAATCTTGGTGAGATGGAAGATGTTGAATACTTCAAAAAGAAACTATATCGTGCATTGAATATTCCTGCAAGTCGTCTGGAAGCAGACAATGGTTTTAATATGGGCAGGTCAGCGGAAATAACAAGAGATGAACTTAGATTTTCAAAATTTGTAGATAGAATTAGAAAGAAGTTTGATGACCTTTTCTTTGATTTACTTAAAACTCAACTTATTCTAAAAGGAATCATCACCAAAGAAGATTGGAAGGATATCTCTCAAAGTGTATATATTGATTATGCAAAAGATTCTTATTTCTCAGAACTTAAAGAAGCAGAAATTTTAAAAGAAAGAATGGAAGTCTTGAGAGAGGTAAATGAATATATAGGTCGGTACTATTCATTAAATTGGATTAGAATAAATATTTTAAAATTCACTGAACAAGAAATTGTAGAAATGGATAAAGAAATCGAAAAAGAAAAGAAAGCAGGACTTCACGAAGACGAAGGGGACGAATTTTGAATAAAATAAGAAAACTAATCAAAGAATCTGAAAATAACAACATGGTCGACATGTATGATACATTTTCCGAAATTATGGCAGAAAAAACATTGAATTATATAGATGCAAGAAAAGCCAATATTATGATGGAAGATAATATAGAACATGATGGTTCATGTGATGAAGTACATCCTGATAAATCTCACGAAGAATGGGAAGAAGACCAAGAAGAATTTGTTCAAAATGAACAGATGAATATGGCATCAACTGAATCAGTAATTTCTAAAATACAAGAATGTTATAGTAGCAAAATGCCTGTTAATATAAATATAGACGGAGAACAATTACAAATAAACCCTACTTTTGCGAGGGATATTATTCTTCTACATGATGAACTAAATGAAGAAAATCAGGCAGAATTAAGAGAACTTATTGAATCGGACAATATAGAGTCATTTGCAAAGGTGATGAAATTTACAGAGGATAGAAACTAAAATGAATTCCAGAATTAACAACTTATTTAATGATATCGTTAATGAAAATTTGATTGATACTAGGTCAGAATTTGAACAAATTCTTTCCGAAAAACTTAACATTGCAATAGAAGAAGAAAAGAAAAAACGATATCTTAAAGGGGCGCATCACAAAAACGATGATGATGATGACAATTTAGACCCTGTTAATAAAAAAGCATTAAAAGGCAAGCATAAAGATAGAAAAGATAAAGACCTCGATAACGATGGCGATGTAGATGACAGTGATAAGTTTCTTCACAAGAAAAGAAAAGCAATTACCAAGAAGATGAAAAAAGAAGCACATGATAGGTGGCAAAAATAAATGAATACTGGATTAAAAAGTTTTATTTCAGAACAAATGGCGCCTCCACCTCCAGGCGGTCCACCCAAAGCAGGCGGCGGTCCAGGTGGAATGCCTAAGCAAAGCACGACTGATAAAGTTTGGGCTCAAGTTACACAAAATCCAAATATTGATGAGTTTATTCAATTGATGCAGATGGAAGGGTATACAGACAGAATAATATTAAAACGAATCAGGGAAAAATTTTATCCTGAATTTATTTATTGGGCGAAAGAAGCAATACGACAATCAAACAAGCAAAAAGCACCACAACAAAGAATGCCTGGTCAAGCCGCGGATATAGATTTGTTTGGTGGTGATGGTGGCGGCGCGCCTCAATGGCCATAATAAAAGGGGACAGTAATTAAAATGAAACTTATAACAGAAACAACAGAAAAGATTGAATTCATCAAAGAAAATGTAGAAGGTGATACACCAAATTACTACATCAGTGGTGTTTTCATGCAAGCAGAAGAAAAGAATAGAAACGGTAGAGTGTATCCCAAATCCACTCTTATGAATGAAGTTAAAAACTATAATAGTAAGTTTGTAAATGGTAAAAGGGCCTTTGGTGAACTAGGACATCCAGAAGGTCCTACCGTAAATCTAGAACGAGTTTCACATATTATTACTTCATTAGTCGAACAAAATAACAATGTTATGGGTAAAGCCAAAATCATGGATACTCCTATGGGTAAGATTGTAAAGAATCTTCTTGACGAAGGCGCACAACTTGGTGTTTCTTCCAGAGGCATGGGTTCTCTTACTGAAAAAGGTGATATAAAATATGTCGATGATGATTTTATGCTTGCCGCTGTAGATATTGTTGCCGACCCATCAGCACCAAGTGCATTTGTAGATGGTATCATGGAAGGCAAAGAATGGGTCTGGGATAACGGCATCATTAAAGAATCAACAATCAATAATTATAATAAAATTATAAACAAAACACCACAAAAAACACTAGATGAAATTGCCACATGGTGTTTCGCAGATTTTTTGTCCAAATTATGAAAAAATATACATAAAAAGTAAAAATGTATAACTTTAAAGTTAAAAAATACCAAGGAGCATTTAAAAATGGGAAATAGTATAATCAATTCTGCTAAAAATCTTTTAGAAAGAACAGACACAAAAGAATTAAGTAGCAGAATTTCAGAAAAAATTGGTGATTTTGCCACAACATTAAACTCGATGGGTGTTACAACGGAATATACAAACGGCGTTTTTGAAAGAATTTCTCACGCCGACAATGAAGAAGAACTTGACGAAGCAATTGGTAGAGAATATGCCAAAATAGAAATGCTCACACTTAGAGAAGAAGATGAAGAAGATGCACTCGGTAAAGGTACTGAAGATGCCGAAGGCAAAGGTGCTAAATATGCAAAACCCGTAAAAACTAAAGGTAATGCGAAGAGAACTCTTGATGATAAGAAGAAAGGTCGCACAAATGAGCATCTAGATGCATTGTTTAGTGGAGAAGACCTAAGTAATTCATTCAAACAAAGAGCGGCAGATATCTTTGAAGCGGCAGTTAATGCTAGAGTAGAAGAAATTCAATCAGAATTGGTTAAACAATCAAGAGATGTTTTCATTGAAGAAGTAGTAGCCGTTAAAGAAACACTTTCTACACAAGTAGATGACTACCTAGACTATGTTGTTTCCGAATGGATGAGTGAAAATGAACTTGCTGTTGAAAATGGAATTCAAACTGAAATTTCTGAATCATTCATGAACGGTCTTAGAGATTTGTTTGAACGACATTACATTAATGTTCCTAATTCCAAATTAGATATTCTTGAAGATATGGCACAAAAAAATAATCAACTCAAGAACCAAATAAATGGAATTATTAAAGAAAATATTAAACTCACAAAGAAAGCAACTAGTGCAAATTGTTCGAGTATTTTTGAATCAGCATGTCACGGACTTGCAGACACAGAAGTTGAGAAACTTAAATCGTTAGCAAGAGGCATTGAATATTCCAACGAAGCAGAATTCGGAAGAAAAATCAATACTCTTAAAGAAAGTTATTTCAACAGAAAATCAAAACCACTAACCACATTGGTTGAAGAATCAAATAGTAGTGAGTATGAACAAGAACTAGAACCAAGAATGAACGCGTATTTTAACAGTGTTGGAAGACTTGCTGACGCAACGGAAAACAATACACAGTCGTAAATTTCAGAAAATATACATAAGAGGAAATAAAAGTTAAAATTCCTCATAGGAAAACAAGGAGAAAAAGTAGATGAGTAATCTAGAAGCCGCAGCCGAATTTTTAGGAAACAAATGGAAGCCCATTATTGAGCATCCAAGTCTTCCAGCAATTAAAGATTCTTACAGAAAGAATGTAACTACAGTTCTTCTTGAGAACCAAGAAAGAGCAATCGCAGAACAAGCAAACAACCTTGCAGGTGGCGGTATGTCACCAGTAGTTGGTGGTGAAGGTAATGTTAAGGGTTTTGACCCCATTCTTATCTCACTAGTACGACGCGCAATGCCTAACCTAATGGCATATGATGTTTGTGGTGTTCAACCAATGACAGGTCCTACTGGACTTATCTTTGCACTTCGTGCTAAGTATCAATACGGTCAAACTGGTAACGAAGCATTGTACCACGAAGCCGCAACAAGTGTTGCAGCCGGTACAACAAACTCTAACCCAGATATGTCTGGCAACCTTGGTGACCCACTAGGTACAGGCGCACAAGTTCACGGTGGTACTGGTTTTAATGGTGTTGGTGCTTCAGGTGGTATGTCAACTAATACTGCTGAAACACTTGGTGCCGCATCTGGTACTCAGTTTGCAGAAATGGCATTCACCATTGACCGAACTTCGGTTGAAGCAAAGACCCGTGCATTGAAAGCAGAATATACAACTGAACTCGCACAGGACTTGAAAGCAGTCCACGGTTTGGATGCAGAAACAGAACTTGCTAACATTCTTAGCACAGAAATTCTTGCAGAAATCAACCGAGAAGTTGTAAGAAGTATTTACCGAGTTGCTAAACTTGGCGCACAACAAACAGACCTTTATCACTCATCTGGTAGAGATGGAACAGGTGGTCTTTCAGGTAGTACAGCAACTGGTGTTGGTGGTATCTATGACCTTGATAAAGACTCTGATGGACGATGGAGTGCAGAACGATTTAGAGGACTTATGTTCCAACTAGAACGAGAATGCAACCAAATCGCTAAAGATACTCGTAGAGGTAAAGGTAACTTCTGTATTGTAACATCCGATGTCGCATCCGCCCTTGCAATGAGTGGTTTCTTACAAATCTCTCCTGCAAAAGCAACCGACCTTGATGTTGATGACACAGGTAACACATTCGTAGGTACACTAAACGGTAAGATGAAAGTTTATGTAGACCCCTATTCAACCACAACTAACTATGCTTGTGTTGGATATAGAGGTTCTTCACCTTACGATGCAGGTTTATTCTACTGTCCGTATGTTCCACTACAAATGGTTCGTGCCGTTGGTGAAAATGACTTCCAACCACGCATCGGGTTCAAAACTCGATACGGTATGGTACAGAATCCTTGGGTTACAACAACCTATAGTTCAAATGACAATGAACCATTGGCACAACTTTCCATTCGTTCAAATCAATATTACAGAATATTTAGAATTGATGGACTACATGGTGGTGCCGCTGCCGCAGGAACTAGTTACCCGTAATCTAACGGATTATAAGGTACTAATCATAATAATGATTGAAGCAGGAGAGGCAACCCCTCTCCTGTTTTCTTTTATAGATTCATTATATTATAAATAAAGTAAAAAGGAGAACTGAATGAACCAATATAAAAATGCAAGAAAATATTTACAGGAAATGGGAATGTTAAGTGAAATACCTTCACCAGGGTACGAGAATCCATTTGCATTGCCAGATGGATGGCCATCGATAAGGCCGGACGGACCCGCTCCCAAGAAGACCAGGCCTATTTACAAACAGAAGGCTCCTCATGGGAATACCCCAACTGGTGACCCAAATGGTCCTATAACATATACCTCCCGCGAAGTGATTGATTGCAATGAATTTTTTCCTTACGATTGCACCACATATATTATTTCAGTAGTTTGGCAAAATGGGGAAATTATTCACGAAGGAGAACCGGTTGATGCAAGAGAATTTTATGCTGACCCACTTGACATATTTGATGAACCACCCAAATGACCACTGAACTTCCAGGATTATCGCCAAAAGTATCTGTAGATATTGGCCAAAGACAACCCACAAATACAAACTACATTCTAAATACGGGATTTTATTTTGGCATCCAAAGATTGCCCACTGTACAGTATTTTTGTCAAGAGGTAAATTTGCCTGGATTAAATTTTGGAGAAATCAGACAGCCGACTAGATTTATCGATGTCAAACACCCTACAAGTAAAATAAATTTTGAACAATTAGATGTTAGTTTTGTTGTAGATGAAGATTTGGCAAATTGGAGAGAAGTTTATGATTGGATGCGTAGTATTGTAAATATAGAAAATACCAACGAATATGTATCTCCAGCAGACCAATATTCTGATGCTACACTTATTTTATTAAATAGTGCCATGAGAGAAAATGTTCGTATAAAATTCAAAAATTGCTTCCCTACAAATCTAACAGGATTAAGATTTATTACCACCCCATCAGAAGTAGAACCTCAAATTGCTTCAATGACTCTAACATTCGATTCATATGAAGTAGAAAAGATATAAAGGAACTAAAATGGCAGGAGAACCAACAGACTATTCAGATTTTGATTTTGGATTTACAGCAGTAGATGCAGACGAATTAGAATCTGGCAGTGAGGTTATAGAATCTCAACAAACAACGGAAGTTATTAATGAAGTTTCTTCTGAACTTGTGGATAAGATTGATACACTGGAAGACAAGATTAACGCCGTGATAGTAGCCTTTGAAAACACAACATCAGAAGATTTTACAATTCCGAATGATGATTTATCTAGAATAGAAGAAAAGATTGATAAGATTGTATCGTTAGAAACCGATGAGTTATCTCAATTATTTGCCAATCAAGGAAATGATATTAGGGCAATTATAGATGAAGTTGAAGAAAGAAAAGGGCAACTGGAAGTTGAATATAAAGGTAAAATGGAAACTATTGAAAGTTTAATAATGCCTCTTCTTTACAATCTTCTAAAAAATCCAGATAAAGAATATATTCTTTGGCCTAATAGAACAGAAGTTATACAACGGCAAATAGATAAGATTTTAAATGTAACAAGATAAACTTGACTTTTGTGATATTTGTGATATAATTATCGTATGGAATTAAGCGAAATTAGAATAATGGTTCAAAAAGATATGCCTATTGACGATACCGAATTGGATATCGAATCAATGAGTATCCCACAACTCCACAACAAATACCTTAATCTCTATACAGACGAGAAACTATTAAACCAAAAAATTAACGGCGAATATAGTAAACTCAAAAAATTAAAATGGGAATATTATACAGGCAAACTAGACCAAGAGGCACTAGAAGAATTGGGGTGGGAGCAGTTTCAGTTAAAAATTTTGAAACAAGATATTAGTTTGTATATGGAATCGGATGATGATTTGCAAAAGTCATCAAATAAAGTGGCGTATCAAACGGAAAAGGTAAACTACTTAGAATCCATCTTAAAATCAATTAACAATAGGCAATGGAATATTCGTAATGCAATCGAATGGAGAAAATTCATTAACGGACAATGATGCAATGAATCGTGTCTTCCTTAGACACGCATATCAATATGCATCGGCACACAGCGAAGACCCATCCACACAGTTGGGTGCTGTTTTAGTTAAACCTAATGTTGGTATAATTTCGTGGGGTGTCAATAATATTCCAGAGAAACTAAAAACCACAAAAGACAGATGGGAATATCCAAAGAAAAAACAATATGTTGAACACGCAGAAAGAAATGCAATATACAAATGCACTTCAAGAGCAATTTGTACGGCAGGAATGGTGATGTATTGCCCTTGGTTTGCTTGTACAGACTGTGCAAGGGCAATTATTCAATGTGGTATTGTTGGTGTGGTAGGTCATAAAGAAATGTATGAACTAACAAACGATAGATGGAAAGAAACAACAGACATAGGAATTTCTATGTTAAAAGAAGCCGGTGTTGAATGTACTATTTGGAGTGGGACAATAGGCAACGGATTATCTGTTCGTGTAAACGGAACTAAATTCCACCCATAAATAATAGGTATGAGTGTACTTACAATTGAACATGTTGATTCTGTTAATATAAAAATAGATTGTGAACGAGGCATTGCGAAAGAACTCTCTGATTTCTTCACATTTAAAGTTCCCGGCCATCAATATATGCCTGCATTTAGAAATAAGATATGGGATGGCCAAATAAAACTATACAACATATACAGTCAATTAATTTATGCAGGTTTGTATGATTATATTATTCAATTTGCAACAGATAGAAATTATAATATAAATGAAGTTAAAAACGAAAATAAAACTTCTATATCAAAAGAACATATTAAAAGTTTCATTAACGACCATCTCAAACCTTATGCGGCTGGAGAATCGATTCTTGCCCATGAACATCAAATAGATGGAGTTTCATATGCAATCAATAATGAACGGTGTCTTTTGTTATCTCCTACTGCATCTGGAAAAAGTTTGATAATATATTCTTTAATACGATATTATCTTGACAAAATGCCAAAAGATAAAAAGATTCTAATAATCGTACCCACAACATCTTTGGTACGGCAGTTGTATTCAGACTTCGATGAATACTCATCTAATAATGGATGGGATACAGAAAAGAATTGTCATACAATTTATGCTGGGAAAGATAAAAATTCAGAAAAGAGAGTAATGATATCTACTTGGCAAAGCATCTATAAATTACCTAAAAAACATTTCGACCAATTTGGTGCGGTGTTTGGAGATGAATGTCATTTGTTTAAAGCAAAATCTCTTACTTCTTTGATGACTAAATTGGTTGATTGTCCGTATAGGATAGGAACTACTGGCACATTAGATGAATCATTGACCCATAAACTAGTTATTGAAGGTTTATTTGGTAGAGTAAGAAATATAACGAGTACAAAAGAACTTATGGATAAGAATTTACTTTCTAAACTCGAAATTGATTGTATATTATTAAAATACTCAGAAAAGACGAGGAGTGCGGTTAAACGGTTAAATTATCAAGATGAAATTGATTGGTTAGTGGGAAATGAGAACAGAAACGACTTTATTACCAATTTGGCACTAAATCTTAAAGGAAATACTTTAATTCTCTTCCAGTATGTCGATAAACACGGAAAAGGACTGTTCAAACTCCTCACAGAGCATTCTGGGGACTCCAGAGATGTATTCTTTGTCTATGGTGGAACAGACTCGGAACTTAGAGAGAAAATAAGAAAAATTACCGAAACAAAAGAGAACTCAATCATAGTAGCATCGTATGGTACTTTTAGCACTGGCATTTCAATTAGAAGATTACATAATATCATATTTGCATCACCGTCTAAAAGTCGTATACGAGTATTACAAAGTATTGGTAGACAATTAAGAAAATCTAAACATAAAAATGTAGCAAAACTGTACGACATTGCCGATGATTTGCATTGGAAGTCATACAAAAATCATACCCTAAGGCACTTTGAATCTAGATTGAAAATCTATGAATCTGAAGAGTTCGACTATAATTCAATTATTATAAATATAAATAGTAATAAGGGGAAAACATGAATCAAAATTATAAAATTTTATTGCTTACCAACGGAGATAAAATAATCGGCGAACTGGTTTTAAAATCAGAAAATGCTCTAACCCTTTACAGACCTTTCCAATTAAAAATTCTAACCTTAATGGACGAAATCGAAAATAACCCAGATAATATGATTAGGCAAGAAGTATTAATTTTAAAAAATTGGTTAGACTTATCAAAATCACAAAAGGCAGAAATAGATAGAACTCATATTCTTTCATTAACTGAACCAACCGATAAAGTTTGTTTATTTTATGATGCAGAAAAAGAAAAAGAAGATAATCCAAGTATTTTAGACGATATGCTTAAAAGAATTAAAGAGGAAGAATCAGATGTGCTTGAAGATATGAAAATTGATGGAGATGAAGCCATGTTTTTAAATAATGAAGATGTACAATATATTTTAGATAAAATGGTTGAAAATGACCGTCTTGAAAATAATATAGAAGATATAGAAGATATAGAAGATATAGAAGATAATGAAGAATTAAAAAAGGAATCTAAAGATTCCAGTGAATATGATACAGATAAAGATATGTTTGGATGGTAATATTAAGTACTATGTTTAACCGAGGCAAAGGTAATTGTACCATCGATTATATTTTATGTCAAGTAAAAAAAGTAAAAAATAATTGACAAAACAAAAAAATATTGTATAATGAAATAAATGAAAAAGAAAACAAATAAGAAAACGAACGAAAAACATTATATCGATAACGAAGTGTTTTTCGATGCAATGTCAAAGTGGAAAATTACAGTACTAGATGCTGAAGAAGTTGGAGATAAAAAACCACCAGTGACTGATTATATCGGTGAGTGTTTTTTAAAAATTGCAGAACGACTTTCTTATAGACCCAATTTCATTAATTATCCTTTTAGAGAAGAAATGGTTGGAGATGGTATTGAAAATTGTTTAATGTACTGTAGCAATTTCGACCCCAACAAATCAAAGAATCCATTCTCTTATTTTACTCAAATCATTTATTATGCATTTCTTAGAAGGATTCAGAGAGAAAAGAAACAAGAATATATTAAATATAGATGTTTTGAAATAATGGATGATGCTGGAGTATTACCAGAAGATTGGAAGACATCAATTGCAAACGCAATAGGTGGTTCTCCAAAAAACCCATATGCCGAAATGTTTAAATTATCAGATGTAGATATCGATAAATTTACAAAAAAAACAAAAAAAACAAGAAAGAAAAGAAAAACTAGTACTAAAAATTTAGATGAAGTTTTACAGGATGATATAAAAAGTGAAGATAGCACTGATAAATGACACGCACTTCGGTGCAAGAGGCGATAGCCAATTATTTTTAGATTATTTTATGAAGTTCTTCGATGATGTATTTTTTCCATACATTAAAGAGAACAACATAAAGACGGTAATACATGCCGGCGACTTGATGGATAGAAGGAAGTTTGTAAACT
>Ga0208299_1001528_pt1 | contig 17112 bp, 20 predicted proteins | sample 15_taG_FD_184089 | JGI IMG/M metagenome (GOLD analysis project Ga0208299, IMG submission 184089) | Marine viral communities from the Subarctic Pacific Ocean - 15_ETSP_OMZ_AT15312 metaG (SPAdes) (version 2) | ecosystem: Environmental > Aquatic > Marine > Oceanic | place: Pacific Ocean | collected...
CAACCGAGTCCGGAAAAAACCGACAACCGAGTCCGGAAAAAACCGACAACCGAGTCCGGAAAAAACCGACAACCGAGTCCGGAAAAAACCGACAACCGACTAAATGAATACTATCATTGGTTTTCCTTTCTAGTACTCAGCGTGAGTCCAGTTTGTGTCTTCGTAAATTTCTGACAAAGAGATGCGATTTAAGACTGATCCAGTGTGGTCAATCGCAATAGCATCGCCAGTGATGTAACGGGATTTCTCTGCCCCAGCGGAAACCCAGACAAATACATTGTCTTTTTCAGGAGACAGGAAATGATGAATCACATCCAATAAGTCAGGGTACTCGTTTCCTGGGGCGTACTTATTACAGAATTCTGTAATGTCATCGTCACCGTCATCTACCCAGACGCTAGGAGTTCCTCCCGAAAAATCAGTGGAGAAAAACGTGAATAGCCCATTGGAAATATCTTGGTGGATCTCGATGTCGAATACATCTGTAAGGGTAGCTACACTTTTTTCAGGATCAATGAGTTTCACGTAATTTGATCGAGATGTTCCGTACCAATCAGCCATTGTTGTTTTCCTTTCGTGATTCGTTTCGATTGCCTCAATTCAACATTAAAAACGGGAGTCGATCAAGCAAAATCGACGCACCTTAGAGTTGAATCTGAAACGTCACGCTCACCCAGGTGTGAGAAAACCATGTCCGGAAAAAACCGACTGGCAAGTCCGGAAAAAACCGACAACCGAGTCCGGAAAAAACCGACAACCGAGTCCGGAAAAAACCGACAACCGAGTCCGGAAAAAACCGACAACCGAGTCCGGAAAAAACCGTGCATTTATTTTGCAGTCGATAGCGCCCGGTTCAATGCGGTTCGCCAATGCCCGTGAATTGTATTGAGGATTACATCCTGACCAAGTTCAAGATATTGAAAACGTCCACGCCTATTCGACCGCGCACTGGTAACCAGGTTGTACCGTTTACGCAGCTTGTCACCACGCATACGTTGATACAGTCCGTCGCTCCGTTTACCTTTACCCTCAATCTTGATCAGCTTCTTACCCATAGCGCGAGGTTTCTTGGCGGCTGAGATGCTGCCACCTTTAAGACGTCTCATCCCTGGCCCTATAACCGGTATAGCTATATGCTTACCTTTCGGTATCTTCGAAGCGCCGGCGATCTGACGTTCGATAAAACCCTCACCGGCCATATTACCGGTTTTGCTGTCACGGACGTTCATCATCGTCACACGCAGGTTGTGGTTGGTTGCCCAATGGCCGCTAGGAATGGTTGTGAGCGCCTTTGCGAGTGATCTGTTACGCACGGTGAATACATTAGGATAAGCGGACCCACGGACTGCACGTTGCGCGTCTTTCATGGAGTTGTTCATTGCCAGGGACGTTGCAAACGGTATCTGACGTTTTTGAAAGTCGTTGAGAAACTTTTCAGCTTTGTCAGTATCAAGTGTTATGTGAAAATCAACCGTCATGAACACGTTCTATCATACGGCGGTCAATCAGTCCACAGATAAACCGTTCACGGACCGCATCAGGATCCAATCCAGCCATACAACAAACCAACCGGAAGTCTTTGTCACCATCATCACCAGTACCCCGCAACCACTGATCCGCAACGTCACGCTCGCTCACATGCTCACGACTGACGCCAGCGTGCGTGACATCACGGATTGCTTGTTCGATCACTTTTCTAAACAACATTTGTTCGGGCGGGTATTCCATAACTATACATGACCGGAAAAAACCGTGCAGGTCAACCTCAATCATGGTGAATGTGTGCAAAAGTGTTGCGGTCACGGATAACGCTTTATTTACAATAACTTATCCAAATCGTGACCGCCATGACCGCAACATGACCGCAACTGAACACGGTAGCGGTCATGGATAATCCAATAATCACAGTGACTTATACCTCTATGACCGCTACTACCTATAAAAACTATGTATCTATATACGCACGCACACACGCGCACACGCACATGTAAAGAGTAAAAGTGCGAAAGTAGCGGTCATAGCGGTCATAGACCGGAAAAAACCGACAAGTTGTTGGAATTGCTGGACGATCCATGACCGCTACTACCGCTCAGTTGCGGTCACGCAGCGGTCATAGCGGTCACGAGATATTATAATTTTGAGCGTTGAGATAATTATCGATATTTATCGCAGAATTATTGATAATATCTGTGCAGTATAATCTTGGGCGAATGCCGCCTTCTTGCACCAACGGACCACATCGACCATTTGTCCACAGTTTCGACGGCCTGTATCCGATGTTTTCGAGCGCCTGTAGCATCGCACGCGGCGACATTCGACGGATGTTTCGCTTGTCGAGGTATTCACTCAGCCTCAATGACGAAATCCAACCACCGCGAAATCCGACGATTTCCTGACCGACCGCTTCGAGTATTTCCTGCTCGACCACACCGAGCGACTCGGCAATTGCTTCATCCGTACTGGACGTTTTAGGCGCACGATGGCACGCACCGAGCGGGTCGAACTCTGGATCGATCTTATATCGTCTCAGATAACCCGCCACAGCCGCATAACCACCGTCACGCGCCCATGCGTACAATTCGGGGAAGTACAGACCACCCATACCGTCACGGACCAGATCATCCTCGTGTTGCTGTCTTGTGAAGAATATAGCGTGACGCCGGTCTGATCGATCCTTAAGAACAGCATCTTTATAGTTGCTCAAAAACATCCAGTTGGTCAGATTGTCCACCATGTAAACATCCGTTGCCATCTCACGTATCTCCACCCGGTTACCGGTTATGTAGACCTTCAACTCATCGATCAGATGACGCCGACCATTTACGTGGATTTCCTCGACACCGACGAACAGGTTATTTTTCAGATACCCGTTGTATTTTTCCTCAAGGCTTTTCGGTTTGGGCAGATGTGAAACACTCTCACCGACCGCCTGTTCCAGACACGTCATCAGGAACGTCTTACCGTTACCCTGCACACCTTGCAATGTGACCGCCCATTGGAACTTACGACCGGGATTCTGGCACATCGCAGCGCACCAGGACAAGAAGATACGCCTGTCACGTGCGTTCGGCAGGATACGTTGCAACAGGTCCAGATACCGGTCAACCGGCTCGTCAGACACCTCTACAACAGGCATCCGGAACACATTGACCATTCCGTCACGGATCGCACCGAACGGCTCGAACGGCGTGTTCCTGACTCCGTAGCATTTAGTGAAACTATGCGCCCGGTTCTGGGTAAAAGCATCATACGCTTTGAATGATGGTCGCTCACCTGTCGGTGTCATCTGGAACTCATAACCACCCATCATTGCGTTGAACGTGTCGGCTTTCCACATGTATCCGTCAGGTGTGAGCATTTTGTTCAGACTGGCGATGAATACAAAACCATCGAAATACTCTTTCATCTGTTCAGTGTCCATCATTCCAAGTGACGGACGCTCTAATGCTGGCAGCACCGTTCCATCCTTTGCAGCCGGCACCAACCCTACATTCCCACGCGGATCCGAGTACACATTCTGACAACCAGCCGCAGCACCGCCCACCGTAGATTTACGGTAGTCAGCGCGACGTTCATACTTATCCCGCATCAAACCGGAACGGCGGAACAGGCGGTCCATGCGAACACCATCGCGCCCCGTCCAGAACGCCAGGTGCGACATCAGCGCAGCGTCAGCACTTGACCTGTCAAACAGATCATCGCCATAGGCCGGAAAAAACCGTGCAAGTGCGCCAACATCAGCATTCCAGAGTTGAGTTACCGATGCTTTGTCACCGAATTGCGCGGCCACGCTACCACTTGACGCAAGCATCCGTTGTATCAGTTCGTCGTCATCGGTCGGACCATTCCATTCCGGTGCGGGACCGTCGCTCAGAGCCGCGTCACCGGCGTTGGCACGCACAGGCACAGTGTCGAGCAACAGAAACGTGCAATCCATGTCCACATCGCCCTGGATGCCATGTGGACCAAGCGCAATGTATCTTTTGCGGGTGTAGAACTCCAAACACCCGTCCCATTTGTTGCGGCGGTCTGCCAGCAATCTCTGATCACACCGACCGATGATGTGCAAACCTGTACCAGACTGTGACACCTCGATACCCGCACCGTTGAACCGCTCACATAGGGATTGTGCCAGTTCGGACCATTCGCCCGTTACCGGGTCGCGTTGCTTATCTATGTCGAGCAAAAAGTACGGATCGGACTCGGTCAGGACAAACCCGACCCGATCCGACGCAGCACGTGCCGACGCTTCATCCATCCATACAGACGGATCATGTGGATCTATCGGCAAGCCCTGCGGCGATACGGGTCGCTTCGTTCCGGTTTCGTAATTGATGAATTGCGGGTGCGTGGGGTAAGCGGTCATGCTTCAAATACCAGAAAGTATGAGTGGTACACGCGAGCGTGCTGTTGTTTGTTTTCTGACGAACCTACAGGCATTCGATGTTTTACAGGCAGTATGAATAAATCCTTTAGTCGAAACCCTATCATTTCTGCCCATTTGATGACATTCACATGTGTTGCGTGCATTTTGTGATTGTGGATGATGTCTTGACACTTGAACACCACCACCCCTTTCGATCTCAACACCCTGTGAAACTCGGACAACGATTTGATATAATGATCCCTCAACTCGTCGTAACGCCAATAACCTGAAAATCTTTTACCCATTATAGATGAACCGGTTCTACCTTTTTTCATGTATGTCAGAAAAGGCGGGTCAAATAAAATACTACGCACGAATTTGTCGGGTATTGGTAGATTTGTAGAATCTGCCGTCTGACAATTATCCAACGATTCATCTTTGTCAAACCGCATTAGCGGCCAATCGTCTGATTTGTCATAGAAACCACCATTACCGAAAGTCGCATCAACGTCAAACACACCATCACAGTGTAAATATTTAATATTCTTCAATATTTCAGATTGATTGTAACTTACACTTTTTATGAGATTGGTCATTCACTCAACAACCGATCCACAGCTTCCCAGATGGTGCATTCGTGTTTAGCTGCGACCGCGATGATTTTATCACCAACGGCACGCGACGTGGTGGTCGCTGCGCCCTGGTGCAACCCAAGACAACGGCACGAATATGCATCAAGAGGGTGTTTTCGTGGAGGTGATGTATCGCAGCCTTTACGTATGATTCTTTTACGAACAGCCGAGTACGTCAAACCCGTCGCTTCCGCTATCTGCCTGACGGTCATGCCGTTTTGGAACCAGTCGGCCATCATGTCGTTTATCGTCCTATCTGCCATGAAACACGGTATCCTTCTCACTCGATCCAAAATTGTACCAGCAACAATTGTCTTTACCGACTGATTTGCTACCGGGTATCCACTTCACCCGACCGATTGATACGATGTGGTGACAGTGTGGCATGTACGGTGCGGACTGTGCGGTGTGCATCCAGTCAGCGTCAAACAGTAACCAACACCCCTCACCGTGACGCCAGTTGTCAATCATATCGTGCATTATCGGTCTGGTCCAGGGTGGATTGGTTATGACAAGTTTGTCGATCCGGACGTTGCGGGTATCACCCGGCAACACACATGCTGCGTGCGGTTCGATGTCCAACATTGTCTCGCAATGCATGTCGTGGTGACGTAGCACATCGACCAACGCGCCGTCACCGGCGCACGGTTCAACATATGTTTGGTACTTGTTCAGGAATTGAACGAGCGGTTCAACCGCTTCTGGTGGTGTGCGGTAGAAGTCTCTCGGCACCCGTTCGAAGTCGCTACGCTTGCCCATTATCTTAACACTCCTGTCTCATATTGCGCCACACTCGACGCGAACATGCTTATACCACCCTGTTTTTGCACGTCTGTCAAGAAGTTTAGCTGACCGACCTCTCGGTCAGTACCCGAATATTCCCATTTCGACCCCTTTACCTCGACCGCTGTGAACACCCCTAAAACCGTGCCTACCATGTCGGGTGTCACGGTGATCGGTGTGATACCTATAAGGTCCGATGATTTCCACACGGTGTTGAGTTTCTTGGAGTCGTTACCCAGACCGTAACGGATCATTCGACCCGTCTGGTCCAGGCACGCACCGGAGTTATTGCGCCACAATGACGCACCACGTTTCGCAGCGGCCAAACGCAACTGAGTCTGCACTTTCGCTTCACTGGTCATTGGCTACATCCCACCAATCCGACGCACTTTTCAAGAATGCCTCTCGCGCTTTTTCCGGCGAGAGGTTCATGATCCGTGCGAATCGCCATTTACTGTTACTATGTGTCCAGTAACGGTTCTTGTCCGGCATAAGATACCACCACTCGCAGTGCAGCATGTGGTCATCGATCTGTTTGATACGTGGATCATCGAACGACACATTGAAACGTTTTTGTAAAGCTAGATCGAGCGCGTCCGCTGCGTGCCACCACGGGCTATCCACCAGTAACGACTTCATTGGTGTAACAATGTCGCCAATGAACGCTTCATGCGCATCATGCAACATGAACGCTCGTGCCAGGTCGTTATCCTTAAATTCCGCCCGTGCCAGATGTGCGCCGGTTAGACAATGTTCAGCAACCGAATAAAAGCCTCGACACGCACCGTTGTACCGGCACTGGTTCGACAAATGATGCGCGATGACCTCAATGCTCAAATGTTCTGGATCGGGGTTAAATGTGTCGAGCAGATCACCCGCAACTGTCATTACTTTGGTCATTTTTCGAACCTCTCCGTTAACTGTACCGCATCTTTTGTGCCTAGTGATTGAGCCGTTAAAACGTCTGTTCCAAATGTCAGGTAGAACCGACGCTGTATTTCCGAATCACTTTCTCCGTAACCGTGTTTACGGTTACCGGCCCATAGCGCAATACTTTTTCTCAACTCGGTCTGAGCGTCCTGTCGAGCTTTCCACTTGTTAATGATCGATCTGGTTGTCGCGTGCGTTGCGTCACGTGGCACGCGAGGTTGACCGTCAACACGTGCCACCTCGTTGCGCATTTGCTCAAGTATGGTAGGATCCAATTCAACCAAATCACCGTCCACAAATTCCGGACCGGACCGGGACGCTGGCACAGGTTTGTGACCGCAGTACGGACACCTGACTCTGATACGCTCGTAAGGTCTGAAACACTCGGTGCATGTGGTGAGTGGTATTGCATCACTGTTGCGTGCAGCGCGTCGTCCTTCTGGTGCTGCCAGTGACCATTCACGCGGTGCGTCGGGTAGACCGTGACGAACCACATTGCCCACATGGTCGATGACAATACCGTCCGTCTTACCCTCAAACGTGCGCAACACCCTGCCGAACTGTTGAACATATAGTCCGTAACTCTGTGTCGGACGTGCCATTGTGACCACTTCCAGTGCTGGACAGTCCATTCCTTCGCCAAAAAGATCGACGTTGACCAGTTGAACCACATCACCATCAGCTAGACGTTCGAGATATTCGACACGGATGTTGTCCGGTGTCTTGGCTGTCACGACTGCGGCTTTCACACCGGCTTCATTGTACGCATTGGCTATATCAACCGCACTCTGCACATCGACCGCAAATGTCAAACCTCTCAAACCGGGCGCGATGCGCAAGTAATGTTGAACCACATCGCCTGTGATTTGTGACGACCGTGTTTCCCGTAACACGTCTTTCTGCACGAACTCACCGCTACTCTGCGACGTGCGTATCGCTGACATGTTCAGAGATTGAGGTGGACAGAAAATACGATAGTCGCTGAGATGACCTTGATCGATCAGTTCCCGCATTGATGGTCCGACCACCATTTGATCGAACACACCGTCAAGTGCTTTCCGGTCGCAACGCAGCGGTGTGGCCGTTACACCTAAACCTATAGCACGAGGGAACAGTGCGGTTGCCCGACCCCATTGGTTATCCTCCAGGCAATGATGCGCCTCGTCTATATCCCACAGCTCGACACGGTTGAGAAACTGCGTCAACCGATCCGACCGTCGTAACAATGTCTGAACACTCGCCACCGCGACGGTCGCATTGTGGTTGACGAACGACCGACCGAATAAACGACTGTGACGCTGCGCACAGAACCGGACCACCTGGTTCGACGCCACGACCCGGTGCGGAATGCCAAAGCTGGCAAGTGACTCAGATATTTGAACCACGAGTTCCTGCCGGTGCGCAATGCAACACGTCACTTTATTGAGCGTTTTAATGATGTCAGATTTCAGATGCGTTTTACCGGATCCGGTCGGACTGACCGCCATGACATTACGCGCACCGGACTGCCACGCAGCGATGACACGTTCTTTGAGGTCTGTTTGATATGATCTGAGATGCATCTGATCACTCAACCATACATGCACGATTCGGTCAACTAAAAATAATCATTGACACATTCCACCACGTCTATACAGTTAACGACACGAGACGAATCACACTTAACTTTAGAGGAATGATATGAAAATCACATTTGACCCACTGAACCAGTTCGAGCGTGTTCAAGTCCAGACAATACTGGATTGTAATTATCCTATCGAAGACGCGCCGGTCGTAACAGGCGCGAACGTCCGCGAGCATATTGGTGTCGAGGAAATCCACGTAAATGGTCGGCGTCATCTGATGGATGAGTTGAAGGTCTACATAACTGATGCACAAGCTGGTGTCGAACTGGACGCGAACGGCACACCTTGGATCGATGGCATCCACGCTACAACCAAATCGAAGAAAGCAGACGGTACGTGGACAAAAAAGCGCGGCACGGACGACACGGCTCTTGAAGCCGCAGAACTGTCAGCACGTGCAAAAATCGCCGGTACACCTGTTGCGCCTGAGATGCCGCCTGTCGAGGTTGAGGAAGTCGCACCACCTGTCGAGATGAGTGAACTGGTTGCTCTATACGCCGCCAAACAGTCAGAAGGTTTGATCACCGCTGATGAATTTAGCGCACTTTACGCTACGTTCAACACCACACCGGTCGATCTCGCCGCAAACGAAACAGCCCGTCGCCAGATGTTCGATCATCTCAACGGTCTTGAAGGATTGCCGAGTTGATCCTTAGACCATCATCTGCGCACAGGTGGACCAGGTGTCCCTCGTCGGAGCATTTGCTCCGATCTCCCAACGCCCTTCCCGAAGCCGACACAGACGCGGCACGGGAAGGGACGTGTGCGGCTTGGGTTGCCGAGTGTGTCATCAATGGCGATGCAACGCACTGTGACGATCTGGTCGGCAAAACGCACGAGAACGGTTGGTTCGTTGATCAACAAATGGCGGATCACATCCAACCGTATGTTAAGATGTTGCAGAGCCGTGACATGTGTGTTGCGGAAGTTCTAATTAACGCCAACCCGATCACTGGAACGCTCGATGCTAAATCGACAAAAGGCACCACTCTTTACATCGACGATCTTAAATACGGATACAGGATTGTCGAACCGACGACGCCTCAACTGGTGTGCTACATGGCTGGTGTTCTTCAGGAAGGGGTTGCTAATATTACACACGTTCAACTCGGTATCTATCAACCACGTGCGCAACATCCGGAAGGCATTTACCGCACGATTACTTTGACCATTGCCGAGGCACGTGAACAAGCCAACGCAATCGTTGCGATAGCAAACGACGTTGTGCAAGGTGTTGGGTGCGCAACACCCGGTCCGCATTGTTCGAACTGTCTCAGGGCGCATGACTGCACAGCACTGGCGCACAGTGTCTATGAAATGTGGGATGTCGTGAACGCCAACGGACTGCTTGAACCGACCGGAACGGACGTTGCGAATGAACTGGCACTTCTCACCCGTTTATCTGACATTTTAAGTGCGCGGAAAACCGCCGTCGAAGCGGACGCCGAGGAACGCATCAAGCGTAACGAGTTCGTACCGGGCTGGTCGATGGTGGAACGTTACGGTAAACGGATGTTCACACTGGACCGTGAGTCCATTAAAACAATGACCGGTTTCGATCCGGTTGAGGAAAAAATGGTCACACCCGCTGCGTTGGAACGCATGGGTGCTGATAAAGATTTGGTCAAGGCGATGACCAAAACACCGATGATCGGGCGCAAGTTGAAACCCGTCACGGATAAAACCATCGCTAAATTGTTCGAGAGGTAAAAGAACATGACAGAACGACTCAATTTTCACACACCGGTCGGTCGGTTCGTAAGCGGTTCGTTGACGCAACGCCGTGATAAGGATCAGAACAACCGACCCATTGAACCGGACAAGCAACGGTTTGAGTTCGGTGTCGCTATCCGTAAGGATGACCCCGGTCTGATGCCGATGCTGCAACAGATCGGTCAGTATGCAAAAGCTGCGTATTCACATCAACCTGCAATTCAGGCACGGATCGATCAGTGGTTTACCACTATGACCGGTTTCAGCATGAAAATCTCAGACGGTGACAGACCTGCGGCAAACGGTAAAACCAACCCAAACATGGTCGGTTGTTTCGTTGTCTGGTACAGCACCGCAATGGACATCCTTGCTGCAAACTCAGCCAATCAACAGATCGACATCGCGTCAATCAAACGCGGTTGGTATGTGGATGTGTCATCGAACGTGTCGATTAACGGTCTGATCGATCACAATGCCGGCGTTTACATGAACCCGAACTGTGTGCGACTGATCGGTGAAGGTGATGAAATTCTCGGCGGTATGACGGTCGATGCGGCACTTGCGAACGCACCAGCACCGGCACAGCTTCCACCGGGCGCACGTCCGGTCGGATCCACACCACAAGCGCCAGCGTCATCTGGTGCGCCTGGAACGGGATTGCTGGGGGTGCCACCGGTCGGTGCGGCTCCTGCGCAAGCACCGGCTGTACCTGGTCTGCCAGATGGCGGGACTGCATCCCCTACTGAACAGCACCCACCGCATCCGGGCATTCTCGGAGCGGGTGGTCTACCCGGCGCATAACACAACAGCACGGAGCGGGTGGTCCGCTCCGTGCCATCTTAGGAAGAAACATGGTCATTAATGTCTTGAGTCGAAGGTATAACGCCTAGTAATGTTATATATGAATTACATTCTTGCTGTTGACATGATAATAAAACAAGGGTTTTTTGATGCCTAAACGTTCAAGACTACACAAAGCGGCGTTCTGCTATTGGTGCGAGCGTCAACTCGAACCTTCATGGTCCGACTCTACCGTCGCGTTTACACGTGACCACGTAGTTCCGCGTGACGCGGGTGGTCAGAAATGGTTACCGTGTTGCCGAGCGTGCAATGCGATGAAAGCAAACATGCTTCCCGCACAGTGGCGTCAGTTCATCGAGACACATCCTAAATGGTGGCAGCATTACCCAACACTCGCAACGACGATCATCCGTCAAGAATTGTTGGCACGTTGATGGACTGGTCCAGGTTCTACACTTATGACATTGAGACGTACCCGAATGTGTTCACAATCGGTATTGTTCACATGGACACCGGTACGAGATGGTTGTTTGAAATATCCGAGCGCGGCAATCAGTCCGCGGCGCTTGCTGAGTTTCTGACTGAATTGATGCGGACCGAGTGCCGCATGATCGGTTACAACAATGAAGGTTTTGACTATCCGGTCATCCATGAGTTCTGGCGCATCTGGTGCGAACGTGGATCCGTTACCGCACACGACCTGTATTTGAAAGCACAGTCAATCATCGACACGCCCTGGAACGACCGGTTCAGAAACACCATCTGGCCGCGCGACCGTATCATTCCACAGGTCGATCTGTTCAAGATCATGCATTTCGATAATTTTGCACGGTCCACATCGCTCAAGAAACTGGAAATGAACATGCGGTCCGGATCGATTGAGGATTTACCGTATCCACCGGGCATACCGCTCACTGTCGATCAGATACCGTTGCTCGTGTCATACATGTGTACCGACATATCAGAGACGTGCAAGTTTGCACGAGAGATTGCCGCGCAGATCGAGTTCCGTGACGGTATCGAAGACATGGACGCGACGAATTTCAACGACACCAAGATAGGTAAAGAGTTCTTCCTGAGTGAACTGGAAAAAACCGGCGTGCAATGTTTCGACCGATCCAGTGGTCGGAAAAAACCGAGACAGACCCCCCGTCTGTCCGGTATTAAAGTGTCCGAAACATTACTGGACGTGCCATTCATCACTGACGATCTGAAACGGATGCATCAGTTTTTCTCCGCACAGATTATACCACCTGATCAAACGAAAGGTGTGTTCAAGAATTTACACGCAACCGTGAAAGATTTCACCATGCATTTCGGTGCGGGTGGTATTCACGGATCCGTGTCGAAGCGGACCTTCCGGTCCAGTGACACACACGACATTGTTGATGTGGATGTGACCAGTTATTACCCGTCGCTTGCCATCGTCAACCGGTGGTTTCCCAAACATCTCGGTGATCAATTCTGTGATGTATATCAAGAACTCAAGACCCGGCGCGTGTCGTATGCGAAAGGTACACCTGAGAACGCAATGCTCAAACTGGCACTTAATGGTGTCTATGGTGACTCGAATAATAAATACAGCGCGTTTTACGATCCAGCTTACACCATGTCGATCACAATCAATGGGCAATTACTTCTAGCCTGGTTGACCGAGGCGTTTCTACTGCAACCCGGTTTCGAGGTGATACAGGTTAATACAGACGGTGTAACGGTCCGCACTGCCAAGACGGATAGGCACCAGCTTGATGCAATCTGCACCGAATGGCAGAACCGGACCGGGTTGGAACTTGAGTCGGTCGATTATTCCGTCATGGCAGTGCGTGATGTGAACAATTACATCTCGGTCACAGTGGACGGTGGAGTCAAACGTAAAGGTGCGTATGAGATCGATCCAGACTGGCACAAAGACCATTCGTCACTGGTCGTACAGAAAGCCGTGTCATCGTGGCTGTTGGACGGCACAGACCCGACCGAGTTCGTTTATAACCACTCCGATCCGTATGATTTCATGCGTCACGTCAAGGTGCGTAAATCGGACAAACTGGTGTGGGGTGATGAGACGATCCAGAACACCACACGGTATCACATCGCACTCGCCGGTAAACCGTTGGTTAAGTGTATGAGTGAGGACCGCCGAATAGGTGTCGATGTCGGATGGGATGTCCAGGTGTGTAACCGCGCCGTGGACTTCGATTGGAAAAACCTGAACAGACGGTTTTACATCACCGAGGCCGAGAAACTAATCGCCGGCCTCGGCTAGAGCGTGACGGTTTAAGTAGCCGCCTTGCAACGATTAAGCTAATCAGAATGCTCAACTTCTGCTGTCTCGTCTTCTTCATCTTCGGCCAGACAGACATCACGACTTTCAGCATCCTTGTTCCAAACCTGCCCCCAACAGTTATTTGTCAGAAACTCCTGAATCCGAAAAAAGGGGATAGCTAAACCCAAAACTGTACCCGGCACCGCTGCCGCAGGCACACCGATCAACTCGCCACTAGCATTGAACAACGATCCACCACTAGAACCGGGTGCGATGCCTGCGCTCATCTGAATAAAGCTGACCTCTTGATTGTCTGCCCACTGGACCCGATACATACGCGTGGTACTTGAAATAATCCCCGTGGTCACGGTTGCGTCCAATCCGCGAGGATTGCCGACGGCATAAACAACTTCTCCGCGTTGCACTTTTGAACCAGCAAAGACTGTAACAGCTATTGGATTTTGAATATCGTCTGCTCTGAGTTGCAGCAGGGCTAAATCGCTTTCTTTCCAGCGAGCGACAATTTGAGCCTTATAAGTACTTTCACCAACGATTCGATGGCCCGAATAGGCCCGTTGCGAAACATTCAGATCACGCAGTTCTTCCACCCGGACCTGCGACACTACACCATTTTCATCAGTTACTTTTTTATTTCGCGTGAAAATACCCGAATTGATGCAGTGGTGGTTGGTTAAAATTAAACGATGTTCTTTGTTGATTAACGTACCAGAACAACCTCTATCGACAATAAAATTAGCACTGTTGATCGTGCTGTTCATGTTTTCAACAGTCCACGCTTGCGCGAGCGTTGCAAATAACATCGCCGCGATGAATATGATTAGTTTCATTTTATCCACCTCTCGGTTGTTGTGCGACCGTTACGGACAGTCACGATCCGTCTTTATTTTCTCAATGCTGTGAATAGACCCAAACCGCCAATACATGCCAGAATAGTCCAACCTTCCCACTCGCCCATTGTGCCTGGTAGTGCGGCGATGGTCCAAGTCTTAGGGTATGCACAGTTTGCGCACCAAAACGTGCTGTATACAACAACCGCTGAGTAATGGAACGCGGTAGGTACTGCGAACAGCAAGAGCGTCCAGAACCCGCCAGCCTTCATCCAGTCGGCACGAGTCGTCATGTGCGTCTCAATAATGCTTCCCCGGATGCGTTCACGGTCCGTCTGGTTCTCGACGTATTTGTCAACCGTGGTCAGCGCCCGGTCAAGCGGACCACTGGTTATCCAGCCAAGAAAGAACTTGAATACGGTTAGCATTAGATACCATACCTTGTCATTTTTTTAATGCGCTCACGGAATATCCAGGCTAGAGCGCACAGCCCGATTGCAAGTAAGATGAATTTCGGATCAACACCGAAGCCTTCCGACACGCTGCCGACCAGTCCATTAGCATCCTCGGACGCCATTGCGGCCATAGATACACCGCCTGTAATGGTTGCCATGTTTGTTGTGGAACGTATGGGTGTCTTGGCCGTAACAATCGGTCCGTCATCGACAACCGGTCCGCTCTCGGTGATTGCCTCGTAGAATTTGTCAGCGTACCCGGCGATCAGACGCGCATCGTCCGTGCCATTTACAACACGACGCATCTCTACAAAATCGTCACCGTAATCTGAGAGTTTTTTACCTGTAAATCTTCCTTCGGTACACCCTTTTACAAGGATACGAGCCGACACAGCCGGATCGAGTGCAAGGTCTGGATTGGTTGTGAGCGGAATGTGGAGGATGTTTTCGAAAAGCTGATAGTTACGACGGCCTGTTATCATCACATCACCCCGACCTCGGAAAAAATAACCATCACCATCAGCTTCCGGAGTGTTGCCGAGTCGCTTGGCGAGATGACCTGTGTCGTATTTGTCAAAGTATCTGCGACCGCCATATTCAGTGATCGGTTGCATTGTGTACGCACCCTCATGGTACGCCGTGGCGAGCATGTATGCAGTGTGCCGATCTGTTTGACCCTGCATCGCATCAAGTAGACGGTTAAACCCGTTCACCTGCGACTGCGAAAAACGACCGCGGAACAGCGATGCCTTGATACTTGAGAAAAAACCGTTGCGGTTCATAATGTACCCTCACTCATTGCGCATTCGAATGCTATACCAAAGTAAGCCATACCGTCAACATAGTTGTCACCTTTGTTGGGTGATGTCCTACAACGTGCTAATTTCACACAAATCTGGAACATCGCAGCTTCACGCGGCGTAATCTTGTGACCGGTCACAGCGTTGAATATCGCCGCAATCTGTTCGTGGTTTTCCACCGTATCACCATATGATTCGTTACGGTCACCACATGTCAGCCGGATGGCTTCTTCAAGTAACAATTGTCTTTTTGGTTTAGCGCTCATTAAAACCACTCCGTGAATCTTGCAAATTGACCATCGTGAGGATGATGTAGAAAACATTCTACCCCTTGACGATTGACATAACCGTTGCGGTCGTGCCATCCGTCAGGGGGTGACGGGCTTCGGATATACTCGATCTGAGCATTGTCACCCTCGACATGTGAGCCGGATCCGACAACCGTCATACCGACTAAATCTCTCTCACGTTGTTCTTTCACCCGTCCAACATTCTTGCGTATCTTATGGTGCATGTGATGAACGTACCAGTACATGTTCGGACACTGCGACACGTGTTGTCTCGCTTCTGTCACCATCAGTGGGTACAGTTCAGCCTCTTTCGCACCGTCACCGTGTGTCAGACCGATCAGGTTATCACCAAACCGGTAGTATTTGCGGTGACGCTCGGACAGGTTGTACGGTGTCGCAACAATGTTGGGATGGTTTTTAAGCCATGCTGAGACGGTTCGAACCACTGTGTACCCAATAATCCAGTCATGGTTGCTCGGACAGTACACAATGTCCACAGGAGCAACCTGTGCGCAAAGTTCCAAGCAATCGATCATGATCGCCTCGGCGTCTGAAATCATCTGATGGAATGAACCCTCGGTGTCTTGAGGTGTACCTGATGTGGTTTCACCGCGAGGCTTGTCGATGTGGATCACGTCGTTGCCAGCGACAAACAGTATCCGCCCGACACCGTGACCTTTTGCGTGCATGAGTAATGAACGTGTACCCTCAACTGCCCGGTGTCGTGCGACCTCACGATTGTATGTAAAACCAGTCTCAGTCTTAACACATAACTTACCAACATGTAGATCGGCAATATCCACGATTAGAAGGTTCTCACCAGTCGGTGTAGGTCGTTCCGGATAAGACGGCGCTACGTCTGCAATACGGTCATCAATCGCGTTATCAACAAGCTGTTCCAGGCTGATCGAGTTGTCTTTGCCTAGTTGATAGTACAGGCTCGTTCGACCACCTTCACCATCGTCACGCACGTCCCAGAACGAGTGCAGATTGTCGATGTTTGTTTTACCGGTGGATCTGAGACGGTCTTGAATATCCGGATCGAGTTTTTCCCAACGTCTAGCGCGTTCCAGTTTAGATTTCACTGATCGTTCAGATATACCAAGCCTGTCAGCAATCTGTTTACGACTCATACCCTTGTTCTTAAGATCGAGGCATTTCTGTTGCCCAGGTGTCATCCGTCCCGCCTTTCATGGTACAAGAAACTTGCACGACAATGCGATTCTGTGAACACTTTACACCATATTTTCCAGAAGAGTCTAGTGTTTTCATGACGATATGCTCTGGCACACAATGAGCCGTCACAATCGGAAAATATCAGATTGTGGATCCAGCGGCTCATTATCGTGATAAGAGTGTCTTTAGATCGTCCGTTTCAATCATTGCAATACTCCAATCGTCGCATGTCAGCCTCATTTACGAGAAGAGTCCAATTTTCTTTCGATTCTTGTCAAAGTTTGTTGGTTTGCTGTTACTGTGGTATCAATTCGCTCAAGTCGAACCGCTTGTTCTGTGTCAGTTGCACGCATTCGCTCGATTGTGGCGTTTAGGTGATCATGTCGCTCGTTATCCTCGGCCACAAATCGAATGATCTCTGCGGTATTTG
>Ga0208299_1001530_pt1 | contig 17109 bp, 24 predicted proteins | sample 15_taG_FD_184089 | JGI IMG/M metagenome (GOLD analysis project Ga0208299, IMG submission 184089) | Marine viral communities from the Subarctic Pacific Ocean - 15_ETSP_OMZ_AT15312 metaG (SPAdes) (version 2) | ecosystem: Environmental > Aquatic > Marine > Oceanic | place: Pacific Ocean | collected...
ATACTCATACAAAGTGTCACGCTAACCCGATATTAATAAGTTTAGGTCAATCTTCATCATCATCAAAGTCAGAATTATCCCACCAAGCAGGAGGCTCAACAGGAGGATTTGGATCTATTCTAGGGATAATCATTAATTAATACTTGTATCATATAGAATAAATGCTGTAATTCCTCCTCACTAAATTCTGTGGTTAGGACAAAAATATCGTATAAATCTATTAATTCATTCAACTTCATCATCATCATATCCTTCTTTATCCTCTCTTAGTATATCCTCATAAATTACTCTGAAAAGATTAAAGGTTTTTTCATCTTCTTTTGATGGGTGTTTGCCTTTGAAGGCTAAATTATACCATTTTATGACCATAGCATAATGCTCACTATAAATCCCTATATCATGGTCTATTCTTGTTGGCATAATAATATTTTATAAAATCTTTAATTAAGAAATTTTAACCATGTTGGCTCACCTTATTATTGTAAGCGTCAAACGATACTGTCCATGTGCCAGGCTTTGAAGTTTGTAATTTATTGCCTTTTTGTTCAAACCATTGATCAACGTTGTTCCTAACTGCTGATGTGAAACAGCCTGAATTTACTAGGATTTGTTCCTTTGAATCCCATGAATTTTTCTTATCATTATAAAAGAAAGTATCACGTTTGATACCCATTGGATCGTGTAAATGCCCCATCTGATAAATATCTGCTTCACAATTTATGGTTAAATTTTCCAATGCTTTTAATGTGCCACCTCCTCCTGCTCCATGATTTACAAACAATGTCTTTTTCATAAGTGATTTATCCTTAAATCTAATATCTAATCTGACAAATCCTTTGCTTCCTAAGAAGGTCATATTTCTCATTTTACAATATCTTTTCATGTCACCTTCTGTTACTACTCTTGACTTGTATTCGTGATTTCCCCATTGTAGATACCATATTTTTTCCATACCATAGTTCTTTGTATAGTAATCTTGTTCTTCAAATAATTCTGCACATCTTTCGTCAAATTCATCTTGTTGCTCTGCTAGTGTCCTTAGTCCTACTGCCTCATCTTTGAATCTTGGATCACCTGGCAGTATTAAATCAAGCTGATCACCACCAAAAGATGTGAATCTGTATGGATCATCAAGAATATCCTTAACCCTTCTTTCAAATAATTCCCCATGAAAATTAGTATTACCAATATGAATATCAGATAAATTTTCCCAATGCACTATTGTATCTTTTTTATCTAATTCTATGATGATGGATTTGCTATACAATCATTACAAATTGGCAAACCCTCAACTAAAGAAACTAATACATTTGATGTAAAACATACATGACATAAACCCTTACTCATTTTTTATTAACCTCAATATTTCATTGTCAATGTATTCATAAATATCTAACTCTAATTCTTTACAATCAGCAAGGTTGACCACTATGAGTTTAATGTTATTGTTTCTGAACAACCTGTTTCTTTCTAATGTTTTCTCTACCTTTCTATCATGGACAGCACCATCAACTTCCACTATCCACATACCGTATTTGTCAATCCATAATAAGTCAGGATTCTTCACACTACAATCATTAAGATCAGCCTTTGTTACAAATTCCTTAATGCCCTTTAGTTTGTTGTCAATATTGAATATAAGATATGCCTCACGTTTTACTTTTGCCTTGTATTTTTTTCTTAGGTATGAGGCTATTGCTATAAGTTGTGCTGTATCTGATTGACCATATTGCTTTTTTTGACCATAGGTTATTCCACTTTGTTTGCCTCTTGGCATTATTCTCTTTTGCTCCATACCCAAATAGGCTCACAAAATACACCTTTTTTATGAGTTTTTTGATTTGGTCGTTTTGACATTTTCATACCAATATATCCTTCATATTTTGCATTTGGTAATGTTTTAATAAAATCATTCATAGGATCACATATTTTATTAATTACATGATGTGTATAAACATCAGAAATATTCAATAATAATACCCCATTTGGCTCTAATACATTCCATGCTTTTTTTAATGTTTTAAATAAAAATTTTTCATTCCAATCATTTAGTTTTTTATATCTTACCCATGATTGTTTATCATCATAGGTATATCTTTCTAAATCAAAGTATGGTGGTGATGTAAAAATAGTATCAACTTTATCAATAAATTCATAATCTTCTGATGGTGAACATATTGTTTTAATTTGTTTATCAGTATTATATGATTTTTGTTGTTGTAAATAAAGAGAGTGAAGATCATTATTTGGATCTATACCTATATATGATTTTGTTGTTGATGAGGCACAAAATCCTGATAAACGATCACCCCACCCAGAAGAAAAATCTAAAACATTTTTTGAGTTGAATTTTTCAAATATGGCTTTAGCGATTATAGGTTTAAATTGTGTAGCAATATATTTTCTAACACCAATCAATGAAAATATAGTTTTTACATTAATATTTTTTATTTTCAATGAAAAAAGTGCATTTAACAATGTATTCATAAATTTGTCATTATTCCATACTCTATAAGGGCTAGGTGATGTTATTGAATTACATTTCATTCTTAATTCTTGAAAAAAATAATTTGATGAAACATTACCAATATTACTTGAATTAAAATAACCTAATGGATTTGAATATTTATAATTATATTTTAAATAAAACTTTTCTGATTTCCATAATTTACTTGTATCAACCATTTTTAATTCTTGAAATGATGATAACATTTTTTCTTCTGATATTACTTTCATTGGTAATGAAATATCATTATCACGAATATATTTAATTATTTTCTGTTTTGTTTCTTCTTTATCAGAAGTAATAGAAAATTCATGGTCTAAATTCATTTTCTTTTGCTCCTATACTTAAATTCCATTTCACACCATTGACACCAATGACTAAAACTTGGTTTGCCACATATAGCACATTGGTATATTTCCCTTAGATGGTCTTTGCCATCAAATGATTTCTTTAATCCCTTGATAAAATTGGTGAATATACCCATACTATTTACCTGATATTTTCACTAAAAAGTGTGGTTGTGTGGCACTATTTTTATTATTTTTAAATCTTAATCTTCTGCTTATCCATAGTATGTCTAAATGTTTAATCTGATGAAACCAATCTTGATCAGTTTTAGATGGTAATAACATGATGGTTGTTCCTTTTTCCTCTAATGCTTTCTCTACAAATAATGTTAATTGTGATTTCTTTTCACCTTTTTGTCTTGAATAGGGGGGGTTAACAAAGTTAAGAGCCTTCCAATCAATATTAAGACCATTGAATTTAGGGTTAATTGGGCATGGATCAAAAAATTCTTCTTTCTCATATCCCCAATTATCTTTAATTAATTTCCATATCCTGTCAGGTGTTAAGTGAACATCTGATTTTATTGGTGGCATATAACTCATAATTCATGTGCTTCATGTTTGCAGTTACATCTGTAAGTACATTCTCTATCAATATGTGTTCCATTTTGGCATGGTAAGCAGTTACATTTCATTCTAATTCACACTCCTCACACTTTCTTATGCTTCTTGATCGTCTTGTTTCCAATTCACATCTACATTTAGAACAGGTAACTCTATTCCTCATTTTTCCTCACTAGCCCATAGATACAATCACTACATAAATCAATATCATGGAATACTTTATTTTTAACAAAGTCTTTTTCTTGATTACATCTTTTACATTTGTTCATCATTGTCGTTTCAATACTCCCACCTTTGGCTCATATAACCACCCTTTAACTTTCCTTGCCTCAATGTATCTCAATACCATGTCGTCAGTATAAAACATTTTTTGATTTTGTAATAACTCACTAGCTAAATCTTTAAGGTCAACGTGTCCATCTTTGTTTTCTTTTGCCAAAGTTCTAAAACAATCCTCAAAATATACCTCTTTGTTAGTTGAATGACCTCTTAGATCCATTTGTGATATGCCCTTTGATACGTTCATGCCAAGAGTACATAGACATTCCTGGTAGAATTTAATCACATCTTCTACTATTTCTGTGTCAATTTCTGTCTTGAATAACATCTTAGCCCATGCTTCACACAACCTTTGTATTCCTTCCATCTGTCTAGTTTGTATTTGTATTGATCCATCTTGTTGTTCTATCTGGGTAAATTCTACAAATCTATTGATAAGTAATTCTTCTGCTTCTTTTGTGAATACAGGTTTTAACTTCCTTAGATAATTTAATAGTCCTTGCACCCATTTATAATTTGCAACCTGCTCCACATCACCTCTTTTATTCTTTGATATATGTGCCATCTTTGCTCTAATCTCATTCTCACCTGTGTCGTGTTTCAATCTAATCATTAAATCAAATCTTGATATTGTGGAAGCGTCAAAGGGTAAATTATCAATAATATCTTTGGATTCATTCCATCTTTCACCAACAGGATTAGAGCCTGATATTATTGTTGTTTTACATTCTGCGTCAGCCTGGTGTCCACCTTTGTTATATTTAGCGTGTTGCTGTTCCATAGCTACGTTTAATTTCTTCTGTTCTTGCTTAGGCATTTTGTCATATTCATCTACCATGAGATGTCCACCATTATTCATAATCATAGCACCCTGTCTTAAAATTTTCATACCATCATATTCATCTAGTGCAAATAAGATTCCAACACCTGTACTGTTAGAGCCATCTATCATAGATGATTTACTAGCAACTGTATTAGCAAATTTGATAAGCTCTGACTTGCCTGTATCTGCTTCACCTACCAACATTAAATGTGATTCTTTTCTATACCCATCAAAATCTGATCCACCTAATAGTGCTAGGTATAGTGCCTTTTTCTCTAACTCTCTACCGTATATCTTTGGACAAAATGAGGCAATTAATTTATTGATATAATCTTCCTGTTCTGTTTGTGCAAATTCTTTGGCTGTTGTTAATTCCTGTTGTGTTAATTCAACCTCTGCTTTTTCCTCTAAATCCTGTACTGACATGGTGTCAATTTGTAGTGTTTTTTCTGCTTCTACCTTTGCACCGTTCTTTGGCTCTTGAGTGGAATAGATACCAATAAATCGTTTAGTTTGACCTGTTGCAATATTGTTAGTATCATCACCATGTAATACTGTTTTAATTACTACTGGATTATTATTTTTAGCCTTTGATTCTGTTTCCATAATTAAGACATTTTGAATATATTTACCTGTTTCAATATCTAACTTCTTTGGTGTTTGACCAATGATGATACAATCAAACTGTATTACTTTACCTAGATCCTTTTCTCTTAAATCAGATAATGTACTGATGGGAATTTGGCAGGTGAATGTAACATTAACAGTATCAACTGTGTTATAGAATTTGTCCAAATCTCTTAGATGGTATTTTGTTATCTCTTGTTTGATAATGGTTGCCTTACTTTGCTCTGCACCCCCTGCTATATCTTCTATTCTTTGGTCTAATTCTTCTTGTGGCATATTATTTACTTTTATTGTAGCCCATTTTTTTATCCAATATGAGGCAACAGCATTATGGACAGCACCTTTTACCCTCTTGCCAAGATCATGTGATGTTGCCTGTATGAAATCCATATCAGTTATGATAATATGGTGTGATCCTTTGACTATTACTTTGGATAGGTCAGTATTCATCAACTTGGCTTTTAATTCATCTGTGTGTCTTGAGGCTGTCTTATTGTTATCATCATCTCTATGCTCATCTAATGTAGCTTCTTGATCAATGAATTTACTAAAGGTTTCAGCCATAGTAATACCTTGACTTGTTTTGTTAGCCTTGAATTTATTGTATCGGTCTTTATCACCTGTATATTTGAAGGAAATTATGTCACTCATACCATTAATTAAGCTTTAAAGCTTAACGGTCATACCCTCCTTTTTTATAAAAATATTTTTTTTCATCTTCATACCATTTAATCATATTCTTATGGTAATTTATCTTTTTATCCAAACCAGCTACTATTTTTAAATCAGTTTGTGATAATTCTTCCATTAATATCTCACAATATCCTTAGTTAATTCTCTTTTACTTTTAGCATTTCTTGGAGCAATAGCTAACTTAGTTCCACAACATGGACAATATGTAAAATCTTTTATGTAATACTCACATTTTCTACATCTGAAAAATCCATTTCTGTATGCGTTTTTATTTTTTGTGGTAGTAGTATATTCTTGTTTAAATTTAGGAGTTTGGCAAACAAATTTACAAGTACGATGCAATTTAGTATCTACCACCATTGTAAATTTTTTTATTACCTCTTGATTTTGTTCTAAGTGTCCTACCACAAGTAGGACAGTATGTGCCTGGATAAAGTTCCTTTGCAAACCATTTGTTTTCTTCTGAACAAAATTTATGGGTTTTAAATGATACATAATCTCCACCTTTCAATCTATATGGCATATTATTTTTTTAACCTCCTCATTTTCTTTTCCCTCTAATACCTAGTTTGCCTCTCTTATTAATTTTCGTTTTACGTTTTTCTTTAATGGTCATTTTAACTGCTAACACTAACCTCAAAAAATTTTCTTTTTTCATTCTTGATAAACCATTACGAGGGTGATCTATTCTAGTATGTATGCCATTTTTAATTAAGATAAATCTATCTGGGTTTTCTTCTACCAAAGGTCTTAATGCCTTTAGATATTGGTATCTTCCTTTTTCACCTTTAGGATAGTTTTCCCTTCTTACATCATTCTCAATATACCATAGGTGGTGAATAACATATCCTCTACGTCTAAATTTATCATGGGTTACAAAGCATTGATTGTCAAAGAATCTAAGAGCTAGGTCTTGCATTATATCAGTAGCAGTATCTTCATTCAAGGTCTTTCTTCCAATCTAATGAATCAAAATTCTTTGTATTATTTTTGTCAACTGAAAATAACCATTCTTTTGCTGATCTATAAAAATCACCGATCACTATTTCTTTGACCATATCTTGTATTTCCTTATTTTCAAGTTCATTATCTTTTGTAAAATAAAGGTAATTTCTCATACATTGTTGAAATTCTTTGTTCTTGTAATAATCTGCATTAGAAAAAAATAGGGTGGTCAAGATTCCTCTCTATTATGTTTGTGAATATCTCTTAACACCTCACTTGATATGTTTTTGATTCTTCCTCTTGACACTCCTGCTTGATCAACAGGATATTTTGCAATTTCTTCATCACCAAGTATGTCATACTCACATACTTTGCCAATGATTGCTTTATACAATGATTTATCTTCTTCTGATAAATGTTTGTATTCGTAAGGCTCTTTAGATTTTGTTGGTGTATCAAATCCATCTAGACCTGTTCCAGATGAACAAGCAAAATCTTTATTACCTGCACCAATTTTTTTATAGTGTCCAGAGCCATCAGGATTTTGCCATGAAAGTTGATCTACACCATTATAACTTCCTGTTTTGACACACGTTATTGGTTGATTGCATTTCCAACAAGCACCTGAATTACCTGCTTTTTTTTCTGGGTTTGGCATATAACATAAATTACCTTACGTTTATTTATCTGTTGAGGTCAAAATCTTTTTAATTCTTTGTATATTTTTTTCTTCTTTCTCTATCACATCATTTGCATTTTTATTATAATAATCTAAATTATCACATAATTTGTTAATTCTTTCTTGATACATTTTATTCACATTAATTATTTCTTTATCTTTTCTTATCAACCTAGCTTCTGCTCTTTCTAACTGTATTGGTAATCTAGATGTTTGTTCATTACATTTCTTGGTGCAATATTTTTTGGCATTTAATTTGGTCTTAAACTCTCTTTCACATACAGGACAAATTTTACAATAATATTCAGGTTTTAATTTTCTTTCTTGTTTTCGTTTTAATTCTCTTTTTAGATGAGAACGTAGTCTTTGTTGTGCGTCTTTGTTATATCTACAAGCATTACAAAATCTTCTAGCAGTATCACCTTGATTAAATTCTGACTTGCATTTTATACATAATATCATAAAGACAGTTTCACTCATAAACTAAGTCTATTTTTTAACTTTATTTATAGTTTTTATTTGTTGCAGTTCTTGTTCTAGTTGCTGTATTTTTTGTCTTAATGCTATTATATAATCAATAGTATCTATTATTGTTGGCATGATTTTATTTAGAATAGATTGATTTAAAGATTATGGTTATTCAGCCCATACAGGCATACGATAATTATTACCATCTACTTGAATTTTTATCCACCCACTAATATTTGCATAAGCAGAATTTGTAGGAGCTCCTACTGTTGGATTTCTTATATCAATCCACCCTTGTATTTCTGTGTCGGTTGCTGTTACAACCATTCTTTCTGAATTATTTATTTTAAATGTATGTTCATCACCTGTTGGAACATTATATGATAATCCACTTGCACTACCATCAATTAACAGATCATTACTTCCTGCACCGTCAAGATAAACATGACCAACATCTTGTATTCCTGTTGCTGATATTGGAACAGATGATGTTACTAACGTATCACTTATTGATAATCTTGATGTGCCATCTACTGCAATAATAAAACTGTCAGTATCGTCAATTAAATTAATTGTTCCTGCTGATGAAGTGCCAAACATTGTAAATGAATCTGCTGAATTTGCACTACCTGAATTTATCTTTAACACATTAACATCTTCAATATTATAATCACCCATATCCAAAGTTGCGTCAGCAGTAAATCCACTAAATGATGTTGAGCCACTACTTACAGTAGCCCATGTATTGTCACCTCTAAGATATGTACTACTACTAGCTGTGCCACTAGCTGAAAGTTCAGTTAAGCCTATTGTATTAGCCTCTATGGCTGTTACACCTGATGAATTTATTGTTACATCACCACTTAATGATTTGTTATCCCATGAATTTGAGCCATCATAAATTAAAACTTGACCACTAGACACAGATGTTATATCTGTATCAGTTAAAGCAGATAATGTAGTAGAAGCACTACTTCCAACACTTCCTGTTACAATCCAAATAGTATTGACAGGATCATAGATTAATTTGACAGCTTCATTAGGTGCTAAAACATAATCTGTATCACCTGGACAGTAAATGTTTTTTTGTGTTCCTGATACACTTGAAGCATGGGCTAATGTGATAGTATTGTTTGTAGTTGCAATTAATGTTAATTCTTGATAAGGTAATTCTAATCCATCTGTCTCTATTTTATCTATTGTATCAGATGTTGATGATTCTGGATTTACTTGTATCATTCTTCTTACTACAACTGCACCTGTTGAATTGGCTGTTAAATCTAATTCACCACTTGATATTGTTAAGGCATGACCAACAGATCCAAACGCACCGTTAAATATTCCGTTCTTTGTTTTTACATATTGTTTTATTGATTCATGTGATGATGTAACATTTGTTGTGTTATTACCTGTTGATAGATTATTGATATATGATAAGTAATTATTATCAATTTTTGGATCTCTTATGATATGTCTTGGATTTCCTGCCATTATACTGTAAACCTCTTGACACCTTTGATTGATCTAGTAATTCCACCTGCTCCTGCTGATGGCTTGGTTAAGTGATATTCAATTCTTTTTGCAACTAGCCTAACTGTTCCTGCTGTTCCGTTTCCTGCACCTAATGCTGTTTCATCATAATCAGATTCATTTACTAACTCGGTATTTTTTAAAAATATTGTATCACCAAATCTAACATCAAATATGCTGTTGCCTGATGTTTTAAAATTATATTCCTTGTGTCTAAATTGCTCTATCTCTAATTGGGAATTGACCTCATTTTTGAGTTGTGTATATGACATTATCATAGGTCTTTGAAGGAATTGTGGCTCAATGTTTTGAACACTTTGTGTATTAGAAATTGCCAATAATACCTTCTTAAAATGAAATGCGTCTATTGCCATTCTAATAGTGCCACCTAGATTTATGAATGAGCCAACGTTTGTCATATCCTGTAAGTTTCTTTGTGGATCAAATCTACCTTCATCATCATAGAAATCATTAACTTGAAATCCAATATACTTTATTTTATGCTCATTAAATACGTCTTGAACATCTAACTCTTGTATTGGTATCTCTATTCCTGTTATTGTAGAACCCCATCTTAACTGCCAATTTTTAGGAACCCTACCTCTAAAATTAGAAAATCCTGACAATGGTAGATTGACAGTTTGAAATCCCTTACCTGCACCTAGATTATCTGTAAATCTAATTTCAAAGTCTTGTACTTGAACATTGTCATAAACATCAACCATGAAACATCTTACCTGTGATATGCCACCTAGATTATTACCTAATGCATCATTTATCAAAACTCTCATGTTAAAAGATAATGAGGATAATTGTCCTAATTCTTCTGATGTAGAATGGTTGAATCCTATTTTTCCATCTGATGTATAACTCATATTTTGAGTATCTAGCGTACTAGGATATGTTAAAGCTGTTGACTGTTCATTTGTGCCACCACCATAAATGTCACCAACACCTTCACCTATGCTATTGTAAGTTGACATTGGAAATGGAAATGCAAAATTTAACCATGCTCCTTTTTTAGCATCAGCACTTGATGATATGAAATCTTGTGCAGGGTTTCCAAACTCATAGCATACTTCAACAGCACTTCTAATGTTTTTGGCAAAAGTATTTGAATTTTCATTAAATGGTGTTGTGTTTACTGTTGTAGGTCTAGGATCTGAACCTTGTATATTATAGATTGATTTCCATTCGTGACAGCAATCATCATTACGATAATTACCATCTGTTGTTTTATTTTGCCATTTACTTACAGTATTATCCCATTCCCATATTTTTCTATGTTGAATATCTACCACTTGCATTTTGTTTAGTGTTGCTGTTGGCTGTTCATATACTACTTCATATTGTCCATTAACACCACCACCTTTAGGATCAACCCATTGAACAACAGCATTTGCAAAAGCTTTTCCTCTTGCGTCATTACCTGTCAAAAATATGTTACCAATATTTAGAAATCTTCCATGAGGGGGTAATTGTGAATCACTATGCCTGTATTCTGTCGTTACAGTTATATCGCTAGAACCGTCATAATCTTCATCACCTACTGATTGAATTACCCATGTCCTAAACATTATACCATCATCTCTTACAACTAAGTTTTGATCATAGAATCCTGCACCGTTTCCTTTTAATGCTTCATCTACCTGTTCCATTTTATTATTAGAAACATCAGTTGATAATGATGAAGTAGATGTGTGTTTTTGTGTTGCCACATAATAATCACTACCGTTTTTTACTAAGTCACCTATTGAATAACTCGTACTTGAACCCCAATTTGGTATGCTACTAACACTATCTGGATCTACACCTGAATTAGCCCATAACTTTGCCTTATCATCTGTCCATTCAGAATACTGTATGTTATCACCAAACTCACTTGACATATCTATTAATTCCCAATCTGATGTGCTTGAAGATGGTGTATCACCTACTGTTTCTCTTAGTGCTTTGTAATGTTTAGTATTGTAAATTACTTTAGCACCTGTTTTGTATGTTACACCTGATTGCCATTCAGGTCTAAATGAAAATTCTAACTCATGTCCTGCATACTTTGATGTGCCAACAGGTAATGAGCCATGTGTAGGTGAACCCCATGAAGCTACCTTAGTTCCTGTTGGATTAGCAATACCACCTTCTTGTTCAGATACGTTGATTTCTGTTGTGTTTTCTATAACTACACCGTCACTATCATTGGTTGTGGCAGGATCATTTCCATTCCATTGTCTAGCACCTGATGTAAATAATGCTAGGTCTATTGCATTAACTGATGGGGTATCAAATCCTAATTCAAAGAAATCACCAACACCACCGTTAGTTACGTTGCCACCTAGTATTGTGGTAAGATCCATCAATCTGTCATAACAATTATTTTCAGAAGCACCAAATTCATAATGATTGCTAGTCCAATTTGGTAAGCCATTACCATATTTTGTTGTTGTAGAATATGCTGAATCATGTCGTGCTATTGTAGGTTGCCTACTTCCGTTGTTAGATTCGTATGTATCACCAATATTTTCTGCTACATGATATGCTGTTTGAAACCAATTTCTTTTAGCATAGTGAATTACCTGTGTATGGTATTCAATACCTACACAATTTAGAGTAAGCATTGAGCCTTCTGTTTTTGTTTGTGTTGGTATAATGTCAGTTACCTCAAAGAATCTGGAATAAGTATTAGGGCTAGTTGCTATGTCACTTATTGTAATATGTATTCTGTCATATTTGTCTATGATATTTCCTGTTGTGATATATTTACCTGCCTTTGCAGATAATACCAAGTTGGCTTCATTAACTTCACCACTACCTGTATCTGTAAATAACGGAATTGCTAAAACATCAGATGTAATATCTGTTCCTGAACCTGAATATCCGTTAGATTCATCATACCATTTTACTGTTAAGCCTGTAAAATTTGAACCCATTATTATTCACCATTATAGCCATTAGCGTTAAACCACCCTCTAACGTCACCACCAACTCTTAATGTTAGAATAAATCCTGTCTTATTGTCTTTAGTTGGATCTCTTACAAACCTCAAATCATTTAGAATATATCCGTATGTTGATGTTGGTATCATGTTAAAGTATGGGAAATCATCTACCCTTAAACCAAATCTTCCTTCTGTATAGCCTGTTGTAGTCTTTGCTTCATTTATCCAGGTAACTAATTTTTTAATGTATGCGTTGTTTGCATCAGAATCCTTAAACAATCCTGTTATTTGGACATCAATTCCATCTAATCCCATATCTTGAACGTCATTACCTAATCCGTCAACCTTTGCATTTTCTGCTACACTATTTCTTACGCTAAACTCACTATTGAAAATATGTCCACCTGCTGTATTGACAGATGTTTCATTAAATAATATAATCTCACCCCCAGAGAAATTTGTGGTATCTGCTACTGCACTAGCTTCTGTTCCTGTTTTTGGTGAGCCTGTTCCACCGTTAGATTTAATCCACCATATAGCTGATTGTCCTGCCATTATCTATTACCTCTTGATAATCCTGCACCAACATCTGAAAATGTTTTCTTTTTACCCATATTTTGTGTATCTCTTGATGGAAATCTAACATATTTATTATCACCATAATCTCTATACAAAGATCCGTTTGTAAATGGACTAGAATAGAAATTGCCACCTATCTGTCCTCTTAACATTCCACCTCTCAACCCCCCTATTGTTGTAGTAATCACAGATTTATACCCTGCCCTAAGTTCTTCTTGTTCTTTTCTTGAGGTGAATTGTATAATCTGATGGTTGATTTGTTCTCTGAATCTTTGATCAAAAGCCCTACCTGGTTTAAACATTTCATCAATTAAAAATTTTGCTACTTCTGTTGCTATGGCTACAATAAATAATATACCTGCACCTGTTCTTAATCTTCTTAACAATGTGCGTGTCATAAATCCAAACGGATTAGTGGCAACCTGTCTTATGTTTCCAAACTGCTCTGTGGACATACTCTTAATGTCACCCAGATTACTGCTTAACATTTCATCTACTTTTATTTCAGTTTCTTTTACTCTCTTTTTGGTTTCGTCACCTGATAATTTGTTATTGTCACTTGATTGTTGTGGTGTTGATTTTGATTGTTCTTTAATTATTTGTTCAATGTCACCTTCAATATCTACATCACCTAATGATGAATTAAATTCAATAAAGTAATTTTGAATATCATTGGCTCCACCTGCACTAGAATATTTAGCACCATTGAAAGCTGTTAATAATAAGTCATTGATTTTATCGGAAATTTTACCCAATTAAATCACCTAAGCTATTGAAATATCGTCACCTGTAATTCTTACAAATATGTCTATGGAAACCTTGCCTTCTGATGGTTTTGAAATATCATAATCTCTTAACACACCTGTTGCTGAAAAAGTCTTGGTTGCACCTGATACGTTTTTGGCTACAATTTTCCATGCAGTAGATGGCATTGTTCCATTTTGGTTTGATGTTCCATAATTAGTAAATTTAGTTAAATCATTTAAAATTGATAATTCAGGTGTAGATACCAAAAGAGTTGCTGTAAAATAATTATCCCCAGAGCCATAAGAATAAAGAGGATCACCTGATGTAACTACATCTCTTGATTCAGTTCTTCCTATATGCAAGGATAAGTCGCTTAATAGTATGTAATTATCAGAGCCAACTTCTAAGGTTAATTCAGAAGCATTGACTATTTCTGCAATTTCCCCAAGATTACCCATATATCAATAATCTGATTATTGTGATAATAGAAGTAATTTAATAAAAAGATATCTTTAGTTATACATAATGAGTACAACCAAAGCATAGTTTGGCATTAGTTGAGTTATCAGAAAGATAGATGTTACATTTTAAACACCTATGATATTTTCCTAACCCTTCTACTGTCTTAGTTGGTGGATTCAAATTTACCATACTATCTATTACAACATCTATTATTAATATCTTACCTTTTTAACCAAAAACGATTAACTTATATTATAGACTTTGAATAAAAAGGTATGGAAAAACAAGTAAAACATACTGAAAACTATGTTGGAACATTCCCACAAAATGCTCATGTCGCCCAATGTCATCAATGTCATGGATCAAATAGTGCTGAATTATACAGAGCAAAATCTGATCCTGAATTAACAGCAGAGTTAGTTCAAGAATGGTATCAAAGAAAAACCATGAAACATTATCCTGCTGAAAAACAAACATTCCAAAACGGAACAACAAAAATTGAAAAAGAAATGTTCTTCTGTTCAGAATGTGTTGAAAGTTGGGGTAATGCCTATGAAGGTATGGATTATCACGAATGGTCAGATGATATTCAAAGAGCAATAGAGAATAATACCACACCAATCAATATTGAAATCCTTAACTAAGGTTTTCTTTTTTCTCTTTTTATTTTTAAACTCTAACTATAACCTTGAATTTTATTACTCTACCTTTAACCCTATCTCCTTTGAATAGGGAGGGTAAATCCATAATTTGTGTGACCTGTGATGATTCTGCTAGTCTTGTTGCTACTGCTCCACCTACTGCTCTTAAATCATAATTGGCTTCTAATTTTTCAATGATTGATTTTGTAAAATCGTCAATATCTTCCTCTGTCTTTTGACCATCTTTTGCCTCAACAACAAAGAGAATTTTAATCCTAATATCATACTCATCACCTAAATGGACATTATCTTTTACAACTGATACATGAGATACATTGGCTACAACATCATCACTTGTTACCCATAAACGAGGTAAAGGTGGCTCTTGTATTGCTTTAGGACTAGGAGATCCTGCTTCAATCTTTCTGAATTTTGTCTTATCACTTGGAGTTGAATCCCATAAGTTAGTAGTATCTGATTTTAAAATATCTACGATTCTTTCCTTAATTGCAAATAAATCAACTGTGGTCAAAGTAATGTTTCACCAACACTCAAGCTTTTGATATTGGAATAAAACACCGTTCCACCTGCTAAAGCATACTTGGCTTGGATATACCATATACCAGGGTTGCGTGAGAATATAGCAGATGTTGTAGTAAACTTCCATATTCCATCTGTGCCACCATCAGCATTAGTTGCTGTGGCTGTATGTGTAGTTAATTCCCCATCTGGATCTCTAAGGTATATTGTGATAGCAGTTGTGTCATTAAGGTCAATAATTGTATCTGTTGTGCCTGATCTTGATTTGGCTGTTCCTTTGATTATAGTTCCAACATCTTCTGATTGGATAGTAATTTCAGTTCCGTTTGCCATTAGTCGTCAGTTATCCTCATATCACCTGAATTATAAGCACTAAATCTTATCATGTCACCTGTATCTTGTTGAGTAGATGTTATGAAATTGCTTAGGTTAATTAAGGCAGTTGTGATATAATCACCTGTATTAAATCCTATTCCCAATATTCTGAATTTGCTTACTGCATCAGTAAATCCAACTGTGTCAGATATGTATTTTACAATACCTTCAATATGATCTAACTGTTCAGTTATACCTACATTTTCAGTAAATAATCTGATTAAATCTCTAATTCTGAATCCTTCATGGTTAATTCCTACTGTGCTTGATATGTTTCTAACATAGCCTATTGATAATGATTCAAGTAGTCCAACTGTTTCTATGGCAATATTTCTTAACATAATTCTTGCCCTGACAATACCCTCATCTAGTCCGACTATTTCATTGACATTTCTGACCTGATCTCTTAGCCTATTTAATATGTCAGTTAATCCTAATGTTTCATTGACGTTTTGTACTGTTCCGTCTATTTGGTTTCTAAGGCTAGTGAATCCAATAGTATCTGTTACAGCATTTTTAATAATTAAGAGATTATCAATGGCATAGAATCCTGCACCACTCTCTAACAGGTAACTGCCTAGACCATTTTCTAATGTATAGTGGTTTAAGTCACTAAGTTTGGTGGCTAATACCTCTTGTAAGTTTACTATTTTCTGTGTGGCAATACGGACAAATCCTTCAATTTTTTCACTAGCTTCTGTTAAGCCAACAGTAGATGATACATTCTTGAAGAAATTCCTTAATCTGTTTTGTGTTCCTGTAATGCCAACAATACTGTTAATGACCTTTGTTGGAATGTCTTGTTTGTATAATACACCATCTTCTGTTAGGTAAGAACCTGTACCATCTTCTAATGTATAAACGTCAAACGTGACCTTTTTGCTAAATGCTTCCTCTACTGATACAAGGAATTGTGTGGCAACTTTTACTATACCTTTGAAATAATTAACAGGACTATCTTCTGTTACACCGATAGTTGCCTGGCTGTACTTTAGTATTGTTAGTAATCTATCTTTTGATTCACTAGCTAGTACGGTTGAATTTATTACCTTTGTTGGTATATCTTGAACATAATTGCCACTACCATCTTCTATTTGATAGTTGCCTGTGCCATCTTCAAGCAGAAATTGAAACATTTAAGGTCACAACTCTGTCCAAGTATTATCGTATAGAATGTATTCTTTGTTATTGTCAGTTTCGTAGAAAATTGAGCCATCTGCCACGGATATAGGCGAATATGACGCTTTAATTTCAACAGCAGTTTGGACAAAAGATGAATTTCCTGCTGTTCTTGACATATTATTTGATGAACCTATTGTTGGACTTAAATCATATTGTGAAGCCATACTTCTATCCACACCACCACAAA
>Ga0208299_1001531_pt1 | contig 17105 bp, 31 predicted proteins | sample 15_taG_FD_184089 | JGI IMG/M metagenome (GOLD analysis project Ga0208299, IMG submission 184089) | Marine viral communities from the Subarctic Pacific Ocean - 15_ETSP_OMZ_AT15312 metaG (SPAdes) (version 2) | ecosystem: Environmental > Aquatic > Marine > Oceanic | place: Pacific Ocean | collected...
CAAGTCGACCTTGCTGCTAAAGTTGGTTGTTGTTGTATCCGACCGTTCGCTGAGAGGTGATGGGTCGAAACTATGGTTTACGACGTCGGACGTGCACGGCTGGAGAAATGCCAATGATTACGAGGTTATCAGTGAAAGTCGGTGATTTGGTTCGTCACACGGGTGACGGTTCTTTAGGTATAATTATTGGGTATGAACCCAACCAAGAGACTCTTATCAATTCGATGTTTCCCTATCATGTTCATTTTATTGACGAAGTTGTTAGTGATTGGTTCGGATCGACTTGTATGGAGGTTATCAGTGAAAGTCGGTGATTTGGTGAAGATGAGGCCTGCCGTTGCGCCACCGCAAATGTATGGTATTGGAATCATTATCTCGGTAGGGGCTCAGGCCAGGCGATGCTGTGTCAAGTGGTCGACAATGCCAGACCGCGAGCCGGGAAGCTGCGCCAAATACGCCTTGGAGCTTGTCAGTGCACCCGGGTGATTTGGTATATCACTGCGAGGATATCAAAGAAGGCGGGCCAATCCCTGGGCTTGTTGTGGCTCTGCTCGATGACGACGTTCGCCTTGCGCCATCATCGGAGGCAGTTGTATGTTTTGTAGATCGTTCATTCGCTGAGTACCACAAACTTGAAGATCTAATAAAGGTCGAGGACTATGAAGGAGAAGATGAATGATTACAGGTGATTTGATCAAACACAAGCAGGAAGATGATTCTTTCGGAGTTGTGATGAGTATAGACACTACAGACGTTAAAGTTTTGTGGCTGGATGAGGACTATCCAGCTATTGAGTATTATCTCATGGCCGAACTACTGGTAACTTCATCAGTAGACCTTGACTGGGAGAACGACGTTATTATGTTTAAGGCGTAACTGGAGACGAGAGGAAAAAATGAGTCAGTCCCTAACTAATCTACCAGACCATTCGCGAGCATCCCGAAGTCGGCAAAGAAATCCCGGCCTCGACGACCGCATCGAAAAAGTATTGGCGCATGGTGCTAGCCTTACTGAGTGGGAGAAGAGTTTTCTTTCTTCAATCGCGGAAGGCGCAAAGCGTTATGGCACTTTGACTGGAAAGCAGGAGTCAATCCTTCAGAGGATTGAGAAAAATAAAGACCCCAAAGTGATTGCTGCGCGCAAAGAGTGGAACGAGAGTTATAGCGAAGAAATGCGTGAGAAAATGTACATTGCTGCGCGCTATTATCTCAATAATCCTCCATATTTTGGTGACCTCGCTGTTCGAGTGCTATCTGATGACACATATATTCCTACTGAAAAGCAGTATCGGAAGATGGTTGAAAATAAATATGTTCAAAAGGTACTTGACAACATGAACTCTGTTCCTACCTTTCCTGTAGGAGCGATGGCACAGATCAGGCAGACTGCTCGTGGACGACACGCAAACAAGATGGTTATGATTATTGATTATCCTGATGAAGTTGCTGGCGCTGCAAAGGGCGCCATCCCTGTGATCGTACTTCCTGTCGGGACTGCCGAGACCATTGAAACAGAAGTTCGATGGCTCAAGAAGGCGAGAGGTTGAGATATGTTGGTTCTGGGTTACTGGTGCTGTCCGCCCCCGAAGCAGGAGCAGGAGCGCTATAACTGGTACTGTGGCTCTTGTGGCTGCAAGTATCTTAATAGGCCGGGATCAACCCGGCCCGCCTGTGATAGCAGCTGCACTGCTTGTGGGAGCAGTCGCATCCTTAAAGCCTAGTAGGCAAAAAAAAGTTTACTTATCCAAACCCGTTCTTATGGTTTGGTTGTCACGGCACTGTGGCGGAATTGGTATACGCAACAGACTTAAAATCTGTCGCCCCTTTGGGATTGAGGGTTCGAGTCCCTCCAGTGCTACCATTTGTTTGATGATTCCATAGACTTATAGGAGGGTTATTATGGACTTTGTTACTTTGACTGTTTGTTACTCTATTTTTGCTGCTATCGGCCTGTCTCATTCTATTCTGATGCGTCCGGTCTAAAAAGTTCTTTACTCCATTTCAACCGTTCTTATCTTAGAAGTGTAGGACGAGCCACTATTTATTATAGGAGATTATGATGGCTGTTGATTTCAAGACATTTTGCAACGTTGCCCCGCACGTTATTGCTGTTCGCAAGCCCGTGCTGCTTCGAGGTCGCCATGGCGTTGGCAAGTCCGAGGTTGTATATCAGATTGCGTCCGGCCTTGAAATGCCTGTCGTCGAACGACGCGCATCTCAGATGACGGAAGGCGATTTGATTGGCCTTCCTAAGACTGACGGCGACGTTACCTCTTTCTGTCCTCCTGATTGGTTTCAAGAGGCATGTGATAAGCCCGTGGTCCTCTTCTTCGATGAGGTCGATCGTGCGGTAAACGAGGTACGTCAAGGCCTCTTTGAGCTTACGGATTCGCGTAAGTTGTTTGGCAAGCCCATTCACCCTGATACTGTTATCATTGCCGCTGTTAATGGCGGCGAGCATGGCTCGCAGTATCAGGTTGGCGAAATGGATCCAGCCGAGCTTGACCGTTGGACTGTCTTCGATGTCGAGCCTACGGTCGAGGATTGGCTTGATTGGGCCAAGAATAACGTTGATGGTCTCGTTTGGGACTTCATTAATCAGAACCGTTCACACCTTGAGCACTCCGAGGATTACGAGCCTAACAAGGTTTACCCTTCCCGTCGCTCTTGGAAGCGTCTAAACGATTGCCTGCTCGCTGCCTCTCTGCTTACGCCAGACTCAAAGGGTGATGCACAGATTTATCACCTGTCTGCTGCGTTTGTCGGAATGGAAGCTGCCGTTGCGTTTAACGATTTCTCTCAGAACTATGAGCGTCAAGTGACCATTGAAATGGTTCTGCACGATGGACAGGTCGAAAAGACGACGGACTTTGGCGTCAATGAGCACTGCGCGTTGATTGAGAAGATGGAGGCGAGCGATTCGTTCACCACTGAGCTTCCAGGCGAACAGGTTCAGAACCTTGCCAACTACTTCGTTACTCTGCCTTCCGAGGCGGCTATGAAGTTGTGGACGGTACTTGGCAAGGGTGATAACGCCAATGTTATCGGGCTCCACAAGGCCTCTGCCGCTGATGGCACAAAGGTTTCTGCTCGTATGGTTCAAATGCTGACTGGGAAGGATAGCTAAGAACTACTTATCTCTATAACAACGAGGTTTTGGAGAGATAGCCAGGGAGTTTATAACTAGTACCCGCCACTTTGCTAGTTTCGGCGGAGGGATCGATCCCATAAATCAAAAAGCTAGATAGCAAGGCTGCTCTGCGAGTAAACAGCCCCTTGGCTATCATTTTTCTTTACTACCTCTAAACCGTTCCTATTCTTGTAGTGTAAGACGGAGGTCACAATGAGTTTCAACCTTAACGACCATATATTTCGACTCCTTCAGCGAGAGCCTTTCTTTGCTGCGCTCTCTCGACGAATCGAGAAAAAGGAGTTCAAGGGCATACCAACTGCCGGAGTCCGTGTCAATCCTGACACTGGCTATTTTGAAATGGTGTATAATCCAGACTTCTTTGCGAATCTTACTGATTCTCAGAGGACTGGCGTGCTTGTTCATGAGTTCTACCATCTTGTGTTTGAGCACGTTACAGGACGATTGCCGGATGAGCTAGCCGGTGTCTTCTCTAGTGATGGCAATATACCAAAGGACAAAGTAGATTTGTTCAAGTTGTGGAATATCGCTACTGATCTCTCCATTAACTGCTTGATTGGAAAGGGCAATCTGCCTGACATGTGTTGCATCCCTGGCGAGGGCATGTTTGAAGACTTGCCTCCAGGCCGAACCGGCGAGTGGTATTATGAGCAGTTGAAGCTGAAGGCGGAAGAACAGAAGAAAGGTGGCTCTGATAAAGGCGACGGTGACGGCGACGGTGAGCAGGGCGGCTTTGACCCTGATGCTGCTGGTCAGTTTGATGACCATGCCAATTGGGGTAGCAAGTCTTGTGATGATGCTACGAAAGAGATTGCGAAAGAGCGATTGAAGGAGGCCATGAAAGATGCCGTCAACGAGGCTGCAAAGTCTAACTCATGGGGCACTGTGTCTTCCTCTGTACGCAAAGAGATTATCGATAAGTTGTCGACTAAGGTCGACTGGCGCAAGGTGCTTCGATGGTTCGTCAAGTGCTCTCAGCGCTCTAATAAGCGCTCTACGCCGCGCCGTCTGAACAAGCGCTACGCCTACATTCATCCCGGTCGTAAGGTCGAGCGAGTTGCCAATATCGCAATCAGCATTGACCAATCCGGCTCGGTGTCTGATGAAATGCTGGCAGCGTTTTATTCCGAGCTTAACAAGTTGGCTGACGTTGCTACATTTACTGTGATTCCTTTCGATACAAAGGTTGCCGAGGATAAGGTTTACGTTTGGAAAAAGGGAGAGAAGCGCAAGAAAGAGCGCGTGCTGTATGGCGGAACGTGTTTTAATGCGCCTACTGAGTTCGTTAACAAGGGCAAATTCGATGGTCACATTTGCTTGACTGATATGTGTGCGCCCAAGCCTAAGGCTAGCAAGTGTCCACGGTTGTGGATGACTGATAAATACAACGGTCGAAACCCGTATTTCAAAACCAACGAACGTATTGTTATCATTGATAAATAAAGGAGTTGACATGATTGATTTACCTAATAAAGACCCAGATGAGCGAGGTCCAAGTGCTGAAGAACATTACGAATATGATGATATGGATCTTGCCTGTCTTGATTCATATTATGGTGATGACGAATGGGCTCGTCGCTATGAATCGACAGGCTCTATTGACTATGACCCTGATTGGCTGTAACTAATGAAAAGGCTTATTAATATACTCTACTCCTGTGCGGCTGGCTTAGAGCAGGCTTATATCACGTTTGAGACTATCAAGCAGACTCATAAAGCGGCACTGACAATGGCGACTAGAGACAGCCCAGAAGCAAAGAGGTCTATTGGGTTTGCAGAAAACGTGCAAAAACAAACGCCCATGGGCTTTACTAACGAAAATCCGTAACTATGTTTAGAGCGTGAAAGACGAAACAAACTATAATGGCTGGACAAATAGAGCCACTTGGAGCACCAGCGCACATTTGGCTAATGATAAGCACCTGTATGATACAATAAGGTTGCTTAGGATATCTGACTCTGGACAGTTTGAGAACTTTTGTTATTACATGTGGACAGATAAAACTCCAGACGGATACGACTTAGAAGAGGTGAATTGGGATGAAATCGCAGCCTCTTGGAAGGATGAGAGTTAGAGCAATTGCTTTGTTTTTAGTCTTTACTTTTTCTTTCTTGTTTCTATAGTTTAGACATGAAACGAAGAGATAAGACAAGAAATCGACGGCGCTGCTGAACAGTCAGTTAGCGCTGCCGGATGGCGCTTGTGGGATGACGGAAAGTGGCTGAGTCGCGAGAGACAAAGGCAGTAATATCAATGGGTTATCGTTCACAAGTAGTATTGGCAATCGCTCCTGAAGCAGCGCCAGCCTTCATGGCCTTGCAGGCAAAGTATCCGAAAGTGCTGGCGTTGTGCAACGACGCAGACGACTTCTCTTCTGGCTACGCCCGGCCCGGTGACTGGTTTATACACTGGAGTCATATCAAGTGGTATGAGGGTTATCCAGAAATCGATGTTCTTAATGATTTCATCGATGCATTGGAGGCCGACGATCTCTCGGAATATGGGGAACCTGAGTCTCCAAAGCGACTAGACGGCACAGACGACCAGTGGGGCGAATACTTCAAGTTTATCCGCATTGGCGAAGATAACGATGACCTTGCAGAAAAAGGCTGGGGCTTTCATGACATCCAGATCATTCGACAGATAGTATTTTAAGCCTTTACTTTCACGAAACCGTGCCTATAGTTGTAGTGATGAAGAGGGAAACTATGTTTACAGTTACAAACAATGTGCTTGATGCCAACTTTACCTGCTTGCAAGCGGAGGTTTCTTTACCTCCCCACGCAACTTTTGAACTGCTCGGCCCTCCCCTTCCAGGCGACGGTGAAAAGACTACTGCCGAATGGATTCTTGAGGATGAGCATGGTCATACTGCAACGCTATATGATTGGAATTCAGAGCCCAGCGCTCTGTCACAAATGGATTCGAATAATCCTTTCATTTTTCATATTGGCGGCCATGATTCGATGACTGCTGGTAAGTTCAAAGACTGGCTGATTAAAAACCTGAGATAATTTTTTACTCGCCCGCTCTCGTACCTATGTTATACATGCAAGAGACAATGAGTATTTATTTTCACTCGCACGAAGTAAAGCCGGGGGTTCTGGTCAGAGCCCTAAATCGTGACCACAATATAGTACCGGGTTTGGTTATGGCTCTCGTGGAGCGTACCGGCTTCGCCCGCGTATTATTGCCAAGCGGCGAGACGGTTCAAATGAACGCACTTTATCTGGAGCGATGGAAATGAAGCACGCAAGTATAGATGCACGAGTGATGCATGCTGGCAAGGCCGGTGCCCATCACAAACGCGCCGATGACTTCCGAAAGGGCCGACGGCGCAAGCCAAAGCACCAGAAGCCAAAGCATCTTCGATGGCGCGAATGAGAAAACCCCGTATTGGCGACCTTGTAAGGCTCGATGATTTGGCAATTGCCGAACGAGGATATTGGGGTAAAGAAACCGCGCAAGTTGGTGTAATCATTCAATGTATTGGTATTAGATGTCACGTCAAATGGACCGATGGGCTGGTTACAAAGCCTGAGCGCTCAGTATTGGAGGTTATAAATGCAGCCCGGTAATTTGGTAAGGATTACGAGGGCTTCCATCGGTGTCCCAAAGGACACAATCGGCCTAATCGTTATGGTAAAGCCAGCCGGTCACCCCGAGGGTCACCCCGAGGCATATCCTGTGTACCATGTTCAGCTTGTGACAGATACGAAGCTAAACGGCACAGCGCGCCGTTATCTTGCACGGGATATAAGAAAAATCAGCTAAGATTTTTACTCTCTAGGGTTCGTTCTTATGTTTAGAGTGTGACAAGGAGTGTGTTAGTGAAAACTGGTGATATTCTTGTGCTTACAGGCAAAAGCAGACACGGCAAAAATCGTGTAAGAGAACAAGGGGCACTCTGGAAAGTGCTCAAGATTAAGGGCGCGATGCCTAGTGGTCGTTTTCCCGCTGGCACGGAGATTGCGGAACTCGAAACACTCGATGGTAAGCACTGGCGTATTGTTTCTGTTAGCGGCGATGCGGATTTTGATTTTCAGCCACAGTAATGGAACCGGGTGATTTAGTAAGGATTGCGCGGAGTTCTATAGCTTGTTCTGCCGGAACAATAGCTTTGATAGTCGAGGGCTATACGTCGCGCGATAATCCCTCTGACGACCCCATGGAAATATGGATAGTTCGCCTGATGAACGGGGAACTGAGACGTTATTTAACGCAAGATTTAGAGGCCATCTAATGAAAAAGAGATTGATTGTGCTCGACGTTAACGAAGAAACCTATGAACTGATTCTCGATGGTTACAGCCCATTCAGCACTGAAGTTGCCAGCGCTGGATTGACTATTGTCGACAAGATTGGCGAGCCGTCCAACGATCGCATGTCTTAGTATTTTTTTTCTTTACTACGTGTGAACCGTTCTTATTGTTTGAATGTCCCCGGAACAGAGGAGAAGGACATTGAAGTTGACCCGACAACATTTTGAGCTTATCGCGAAGGTCGTTAAGACTGCCGAGCTTGGTAGCTGGCATCGCGAGCAGCTTGCACTTCAGTTTATGGTTGAAATGCAGAAGACCAACACTAACTTTGACAAGGCCCGATTTCTGAAGGCTTGCGGAGTTTAACATGGACATGGAATGGCGCGTTTACATCGTTGTCAATGGTATTGCTGAAGTCGCTGGTTTTCACGCCACCTTCGAGGCTGCCGAAGAAGATGCTATGTGGCTCAAACGTCACGGATATAAAGTAGAAATCGGCTGTCTATAAAAAAGCCTTTACTCTACGCCCCCCGTTCTTACTATTAAGGTGTCGGAGGAAACGATGAGAGAACGAAATCCATACGCAAAGCGATATACTTTTGATACCTTCAGGGTTAAGTATTTCGGCACCAATCATAATGTTCCTACCCGACTCGCCCGCGAGTTCTGGAGCGATTTTAACTATGCCTTTGTCGGTGGGTTAAACCGATATATCAAAGAGTCGACGGAGACCCGATAAAATGATGACACTCGAAGAACTTATTCAACACCGCGATAACATTAACAAAGTTTGTGAAAACCACTTGCTCTCTGGCGCTCTCTCAAAAGCCCGCCAGCTGGAAATCGTGGAATCCCTTGATATTGCAGCACAAATGCTGTCGGCGCTGATTATTCAGCTTGATTCTCAAAGTATTTCCTTTACTCCCTAAGAACCGTTCTTATTGTTTGAATGTAACCGAGACGAGGAGGCCCAACATGGCCCGCGACATTGACAACCCGATGCTCTGGCAAGATGCTGTTGACGAGTTCACTAACCTGATTTTGCCAATAGTTCAGCGCACTTATGAGCAAGACGGCAGACCCGACACCTGCGCGCGCTGCGAGGCTTGGAACAATTGGACGGATAGCCTTTGCAAGAGTGGCATCATCAGCGATTGGCAATATGAGAACTGGTCGCACCCGCCTTGTAACGACTAAAAAAGCGGGATCTACGATTTTTTTTCCCTCGCACATGGGGATATCAGGAACAAATGAAGAAAGCTCAAGCATTTTACGACCTTATCCGCCTCGCGGAAGCTCTTTCACCGAGGGCTCAATATTGTTTGAACCCTCAGAAAGACGACCTTGAGCCATATCTCTCAACAAATCAAGAGGTTGAGCTATATCATAGCCTGCTGCTCAAGGCAGAACTCGCCCATCTTTTTGGCAAAACCCTAATCAATCCAGAGGCTTAGAGGTTTTTTCTTAACTCTCGCCATGGCGTTCCTATGTTAGAGACGTACCAGGGAACACGGAGCCCAAAATGGTTAAGCAGTTCAACGTTGGCGACCTCGTTCGATTTCAGAAGCCTCGACCTAGCGCGCAAGTAAGCGTCAAGGGCATCGATGCTCAAGAACGCTATGTGCGAAAGCACTTGCCTTACATGCACGAGATTGGCATCGTGATTGCTAACGATTGTGTGCAAGGCTGCGTTGTCTCTTTTCCGAGTAGAATCACGCCGGTTTCCACTCTTAACCTAGAGGTACTCTAATGTTGCAAGTCAATGATATTGTTAGGGTAAAGGGCGAACAAGCACGCTACTTCGTTGTGGAGCTTTGGCCCGGTACGGCACTTGTCACTTGTCTGTCGGTCGAAGACAAGAGCCTAACAGTTCTTCCGCGTCGACTTTTGCAAATGATTCCGAGGGCTTAGAATTTTTTGCTCGCATACGTGAGAAAGTTTCTTTACTCCGATTAATCCGTTCCTATGTTAGAGACGTACCAAGGAATAGGAGTTCAAAACATGGAACGCGGCGCACTCATTCGAGAGACCCACCTAGCACCTACGCGCTTCGGCGCAATCACGGAAGACCAAGCCATTTGCTTCTTCGACCGTTCTTCGATGTGGTCTCAGTTTATCGACGTTAAAGACGTCGATGATAGCCTGGTCCGCATGTACGCACGCCCCAACTTTGACCATCCGTCGCACGATTACCGCGACGATGGCCTTGAGGTCTGCCGGGAGTGGGTCATGGTCTACCGTTACTACCCGAAGCGCTAGCGCGCACATATTTTTTACACACACACACACACACACACGTAAGAGGGCGAAATGCTTCACGTTTTTATCTTTACCAGCGCCATTGTGGCGATTTCCTTTTGGTTTCACGAGGTTATGTTGGACAGGGAGCTAAATGTTTGAAATCCTCATAGGTGTCGCCGCGTCTATCTATATCTGGCGTTGGCTAACCGACCAGAATCAATAATGTTTTGCCCGTGTGTGTGATATATTTTGCTCGCGCAACACACACATAAGGCTTTAATATGATTGATTTTTTTACCCTAATAGGATGCATGGTGGTCGTCATCGTTGTACCGTCAGCCGTGATTGTTTTTTTTAAGAAAGATTCTTAACGATATCAGACACTTGTAAAGAAAAGAACAAAAGGCCCTTTACCGGGGCGAAACGGTTCTTATTATTTACATGTAGCAGGAACACACACCCCGATGAGAGAAAGCAACATGGCCTTTGGAACACGACCCGCTAAACAGAAGATTGGACTTGGAAACGCCGCGAGCAAGAGAGTGCAACGTACGCGCCGGAGCTTCGGCCAGCGCTTCCACGCGCGACCCATGCCGGCACATATCCATTTTCGCGCCTACACCCCAGAAGGCGAATTGTGCGGCGTTGCCCAGCGCAACGACACCTTTATGGTCGCATTGTTCGACCAGAACGAGCGCGCTCTCTGCCCGCCCGTCGTCTTCCATGGGCCGCAGGCTCGCAGTCAGGCGGCTAGCCTCGCCTCTAAACTCACCGGCCGCAAGGTCAGCCTTTAGTGTCAACAAAAACAAGCGCTTACGACAAGGCAGGTGCTAAGATGCCGGAATCACGGGGCTAATTGTGGCGAGCCTTGCCCCACTCGCAGGTCGACGTTAACGCCAACGCGGGGAAGCGTAAAATCGCGTATCATTTCAACAACTTGAAATGCAGTGTGCAAAGATTGCACACCCAAACACCTAAACGTGGTACTGCTAGCTCTGCAAGAAGTATCAAGAACTCGGCAATGATTGCGCGATTCGGAAGATAGAGAAGAGACCCCTGCCTAGCAAGTAACTAAAATCATTGAGAAAGCAAAAAACTTTCCAGATTGGCCGTTTTGGCACGCGACTTGCAATATATATAGGTAACTAAAAAACGTTCCCAAGGGGACACAAGGAAATCATGACCAGCGCAATCGTTAGCCTACTCGCCACAACTCAAATCCTCAGCCGCTCTGCACAGATTGACCTCGTGCGCGAGGCCCAAAACTCCAACGATAACAAGGCGTTGGATGCCCTCATCAAGTCCAATCTGCCGATGGCAGTCAAGATTGCCAAAAAGCATGTCCGAAAAGGTATTGATATCGAGGACTTGACGGCGGAAGCCATCACCGGCATCATTCGCGCCAGCGAGACCTTCAACCCAGAAAAGGGTGCAAGTTTCACCACTTACGCGGCACAGTGGATGCGCGCGAGGGTTCAGGAGTTCGTTCAGGCAAACTGCGGCACTCTCCGAGTCGGCACTCGAAGCGCCATGAAGCTGCACGCTGGACTTGCCCGTATTCGCAGGACTTTCGGCTCAGATGTCGATAATGCGGTAATCGCTCGCGAGCTTGGCATATCCGAGACGGAAGTTGCTGATATCGTTCCGCTTATTTCGTCTCGTGCCACTTCCCTGACGGCTCCAATTGGAACTGACGGCGCCACTTTCGGCGACACTCTCATGAGTGGTTCTATTTCACAGCATGAAGCAATGGTTCGGACGCAAGATAGCGAAACCATTGTGGTTTTGGTCTCTGAGTTTGCGGAGACTCTAAAGCCCCGTCATCGTGAGATTTTTATGGGTCGTATCCTCGCGGAATACTTGGGAAAAGACAAGGTTGATGCTGACTCCTTTGGAGTGACAAAGCAGAGGGTCTCTCAGATTGAAAAAGAGTTGACCAAAAAGCTGCAAAAGCGCTTTATTGACGCGGGGTTGCGCTAGCATGGAGGTTCAGGGTAAAAAGCCTTTAAGAACAGCCTGTTACCTAGTGGCACTTATCGTGTCGACATTCATAACTTTAGGGGGCCTTATCCTTTTGGAATAACTTAACTATTTACCTATGTGAAATGGGTAGTTAAGTATATGACATCAAAGGAAGAAATCATAGAGATTGGTTTCTGCCATCAAGATACAGCCCTAGCACTACAAAGTGACCTAATATCAATAGGTTATTGTGCTTGGGTAGAACAAGCCGATATTATTGGCCTATTTGGGGAGGAGGATACAGGGCGCCAAGGAAGTTATTAGTATTACTGATGATTTCAATAAAGGAGAAAGGTGGTTGATAAGTGGGTGAAAACACTAGGGATTTAATATACCCCCGCTAACCCAACGGTCAACTTACATTTTGCCCTGTTTTATTTCCCTAATGATTGCACGCACTTAATTAACATTTCTCTAGGCGGAGATAGAATATGGTAGTACCGACGACAGTTAAAATCATCAGTCTTATTATAGGGTTGCTGGGCATGTATTTGCTAGGCTATATGCATGCCAGGGACAAGCCCCATGGGTACTAGCAAAGCCGCGCAGAATCGCCATCTAGTCGCCAAGTACCCGAATGTATACGATTTTATTCTGCACAAATTGCGACATATGGCGGAATTCTACTCTGAGTTAGGGGACTTTGCTAGCGCTGTCATATTTGACGACGTCATTAAGCAATACCTAGCCGGCGATATATTAGTCACTTTTGTTGACGGCGAGGCATATTATACCCACATCGATGTGATTGAAGAGGATAATAATAACAATGACTTAACAGTTTAAACAATACATGCTAAAATGAAATAGAAATACGTTTTTTATTGACAGATTTTCTTAAGCAAAACAATAGCTTAGACCCCCTCCCCCTCCCCGGAATCTATGTCCGGAATATTGACATGTGCACATAGGCGGGTTAAATACCCTCGTTATATCGCTAGGAAAAATTCCCAGATTTTGGACTTCAGATATCAGCAGCGCTGCCTGGTACTGAATTCAGATCCACCTCAGTGGGCGCCATGGCTAACGTTTTGTCGCACTTCTTCTTGCCGCCGCAAGAGCCAACGGACTTATAAGCAGAGTTCCTGCCGCAAATAACGCCAAACAGAAAGCAAGTCAAATTGCAGCAAACGCCAACAACAATCATGGCGATGGTTAAAGGTTCCATAGTTTTCTCCTATAGTATGGTACCAATAATATAAGAACGAGGCCAAAAATATCAAAATAAAATATTCAGGTTTTTAGAATAATATAAGCTATTTATTAGCAGAGGTTTCATATATGAAAATTACGAAAAACGAACTTAGGCAAATTATTCTAGAAGAAATTCCAAACATTGTTGAAAACACCGATGATCAAACCCGAAAAATTTCCGAAGAAGAGCAACAAGCGCTCTTCGACGCGGCCAATAGCGGCGATCCGTTTAAATTTATGCCGGCCAAAGACATGGATATGGGATATCTAGAACAGGCTTTGGGTATAACAGTAATCGGCAGATTTCGAAATCAAGTATATTTTCAACCTGGAAATAACAAAGGGTATCACAGCGGAAAACCATTATACGTATTAGGCAAATTATTGAAGAAGAATTAGCGACGTCGATGTCGGAGTATGGTAAACCTTTAAGGCCGGATGATCTATATAAGCCTCTGAGGCCGAAAGATCTTAACGAAGACGAGCCAATGCCGGCGGGTGATCACATATCAGATCTAGCTGCAGATGATAGTTTTCTGGCCAGCATCGTCGCTCTTGAAGATTTATTATCGGCCCAACTTGAGCGTGGAGATATTAGCCAACAAGGATATGATGAAGCCATGGCAATTGCGGAGAAAATGAAGGTACGTACTTTATCAGAAGCTTTATGAAAAAAGTCACATATATCGCGTTAGGGATTATAACACTAGCATATTTTCTATGCGCATGCCTAGGTGACTTGCCTATACAACCTAGGCTAACTCAACTCGATGTGTATGTTCAACCCGATATATCGGTTGTCGGTAAGCAGGGGTTGGCTAAAAGCTACGAAGATTGTGGCCAGAGAGTAGGCTACAACCCCTGTAATATCAATCTTCGCGACCAGAACGACCTGTTATGGCAACTGTATGATAACCACGGTAAAATCGTTGTTCTAGACTTCTCTACGCTATGGTGTGGTGTGTGTGTGGGGGTTGCAAACAAATTTCAAACCATATTGGCCGATTACCCTGAGAAAGATATTGTATGGGCTACAATTCTCTTGCAAGATCAATATGGCAACTTACCCAACTTAGACCATGTCCGTTTTTGGGCAGAAACATTCGATATCCAACATTCGCCCGTTTTGGTGGCAGATATTACCATGGTCAAACTAATGGAAGAGCATAAATATATGATCAATACCTTGCCGACAATTATCGTTATCGATGAAGATATGATTATTCAATATATCTTGCTAGCCTGGAATGAGCCACGCGTACGCTTATATTTAGACTCTTTAATGTAAAGAAAGTGATTATTTTCCCCAAGCGTAGTAAAGAAACGTCATTATTGCACCCAAGTACAATAATATTTCGAAACCGAGCTTCGTCCACTCTAACTTGTCCATACATGTAACTAGTAGCTAAAAGGCGAGCCTCTAATATTATATAATATTGTTCCTGTTGGGCCTAATGCCTCTTTTTGTATGAGAATTTCAAAAAAACCACAGATATTAGCGTCTGTTTTGTTGCAATTAGTCATTCCACTGGCCGCTTGCAAGCTGCAAAAATACATCCCACACAATAAAAGCGCCAACAAGGCACCCGATCCCATCCAAAACAACACTCCTTTAAGTTTTTTCATAGTTTAAGTATAAAAACGCTCTTGAGTTAGTAAAGGATCAATTATTATAGCATGTATTAAAAAATATAACTATTTAATACTGTACGCTTGGATGAATTATGCGTTATAATCGCCATACAAGGTGTTAAAAGGAAAAAATTCGTAGATCCGGAAAAAATATGGAAAAATTTTTTGAAAAATATCGCGATTTTCTTGAAAACGCCGATCTGCTGCTGATTGAAGGACGCAAAGATGTTGCGCTGAGTCGCGCCGTTCGAGGTGTGAAAAATCAAGCCGTCAAAGAAATTGTTGAAGAAGAAATGCAATTGCTTTTGAGTGTGGATCCCTCTGGTAAGCAAAAATATGCCAACTGGATGGCCAATCAACTTAATATGGACCTGCATCGGCAGCTGAAAAACATTAACAAAGAAGGCTTTGCAGTAATGGATTATTTAGATTCTGTGAAAGCTGGACTGCGACTCACGGTCGACACGCTTAAAGCTAGCGTCGTAAAATATCACAAATTGGCCGAAAGAAATCTTATTGAGAAAGATATCAATAAATTCGAAACATATCAAGACTGGAATACTAAAATTCACTATGCAATGCGTGAACTTGAAGAAAAAGAAAAGATGAAGGCCATGTCTAAACAGGCCAAATCCGAAACAGACGAAATTGAATCTAACGAAGATTATATGATTGTGCGGCCGCGGTCCAAAGAAGGCTCTTGTTATTTCGGTCAAGGAACAAAATGGTGTATTTCTGCCACACAAAGCCAAAATTATTTCGATAGTTATACCAGCGAAGGAAAAGGCTTCTATTTTGCCTTCTTTCATCATTTACCTCATGATGATACAATGAAAAAGATGGCTTTGGTTTTCGAGCCAGGATATGAGGAACCCTCAGAAGTTTATGATCGACCGGATGATGAGGTTGGAATCGATGGCTTAAGAGATGCTGTAAGTATGAATCTTTTATTTAAAGGCTTTTATGGCTCTGTAATGGATGGGAAAGCAGTCAAGAAAAGACTTAAAGTACAGGAAGACTTTTTATCAACCATAGCAGAAAGTTTTGAAACTGCTATGGTTGAGCTTCGCGAGGAGGATGCGCTTGATCCCACACTTAAACAAGTATTTGAAGAACTAGGTATTGATTTAGGTCCAGAATCAACAAATGAAGAGAATATGCCAAGTCACGCAGAAGAAGCTTTTGATGAGCTTGTTTCTGAGCAGTTATGGGATATTTCTGGTACCGCAGCTCATCATTGGGGTGAAAATCCGGCCGGCCCAACTGACGAAGACTTTCAATCGATTGTAGATGCAGCAGAACTTTCAAACGTTTATGTTAATTGGGACGAATATGATGAAGGAAGAATGTATTGGGATGGCGGAATGTCGTTTGATTTCAGCAATGTAGACGATTTAGTTGAAGATGCTGTTGATACGGACGAACTTGCTGGTTTGGTCCATTCGGCTTTGGACGCCAATAGTATATACCCGGATGATGTTGAAGATAATTCTTGGGGTGGCGATCTCGCCGTAAACATTCGATTTAACCCGGGATATGGCGAAGAATCAGGCCTCGAAGGCTTTCAAAGCTTTGTTGAGCGCATGCAGGAAGCAGATCAGGCTTATGAGGCATCTTACAAAGGGGTCATCGAAGCAATGAAAGAAAAAGGCTGGATTCCAGGCGAAAGTATGAAAGCATTGCTTGAAAAATTCAACGAAATGAAATTCCAGAATTTTGATGTTGATTTGGAAGATGGTACTATTGAGGTATCATCCCGGCTTCATGTTCGACTTTTATTGCCCGAGGAATTAAGATCTGGCGATAAGCGGCTGTCTGCATATAATAGAGAAGATGGGGGTATCGATCCCAGAAAAGCAATGTGGGACAAAATCGTCGAAGATCTTAAAAATTATGACTATGTTAATCAAATTCGTGAACAAATAATAGCTAGAATAAAAAATGGCTTTGACAAAGCAATGGAAATCGCTAGTTCACAAACAAAGCTTCCTTTAGATGAGGGAAAAAGATTGCCTGACGTCCCAGAATATAAAATTGCTTTTGGAACAATGGGGCCAAAAAGCCAGGGAAGCATAAATCGCTCTGATAACAGAAGTGAAAAATATACAATTAGTGACACATTCACATATTGGCTAGATGTTAATATTGAAGGCGAAGAAACTGAAGAAGAGATTAAGACTATTCAAAGATTCTTGAGAATTATTGACAAAAAAGAGCTTTTTGAAAAGATCCGCCAACATGTTGAAGGACTAGTTAATAATCAGATGCAAAAAATAATTATACCGGCAGCTAGAGAATTAGTTAAAGATAAGATTGAGGTAGAGAAAACAACAGATGAGTTATCAAGTTTATTTGAAGGATGGAGAAAGTTCATACAATGAAAATTACAAAACAACAACTAACACAGATTATTAAAGAAGAATTAGCTAATCTGATAGAAGATGATGAGGATTCTGTAATGTCTGTACAGGATATGCATGATGGGCTGGCAAGTAGTGCCCCAGAAGGATCCATCGAAAAATTTGAAGCTGACAGGCGCGCCTATTCAGCCGAAAAATATGGTCCCGAAGATGAGAGAACTACATGGACTTTCTTGGATGCTCT
>Ga0208299_1001532_pt1 | contig 17066 bp, 22 predicted proteins | sample 15_taG_FD_184089 | JGI IMG/M metagenome (GOLD analysis project Ga0208299, IMG submission 184089) | Marine viral communities from the Subarctic Pacific Ocean - 15_ETSP_OMZ_AT15312 metaG (SPAdes) (version 2) | ecosystem: Environmental > Aquatic > Marine > Oceanic | place: Pacific Ocean | collected...
ATGTTATCTGGATTCGCAAACGCACAAGTAAAAGCGGAAGGGCAAGGCATATCTTATGACGAAGCTCAAGAAACTTTTACGGCACGTTACACAATGGAAACGATGGCGTTAGCCTTTGCAATCACGGAAGAAGCTATGGAGGACAACCTCTACGATAGAATCTCTTCTAGATATACAAAAGCGCTAGCAAGATCTATGGCGAACGCTAAACAAGTTAAATCAGTTGAACCTTTAATAAATGGGCTACCTCAAACAGCTACATTTAAATCTGGTGACGCTAAAGGCTTGTTTACTACTAACCACCCTACTATTGCTGGAACGTTTTCGAACACTCTGACTACACAAGCAGACCTTAACGAAACATCGCTTGAACAAGCGTTGATCGACATCGGTAACATGACTGATGAGAGAGGTCTTAAAGTGGCAGCTAAAGCAACGAAAATGATTGTTCCTGCAAATAACCAGTTTAACGCTGACAGACTGATGAAGTCTCAAGGTAGAACTGGCACAGCTGATAACGATATCAATGCTATCGTATCAATGGGAATGGTTCCTCAAGGATATAGAGTGAACAATTACCTAACTGATACTGATTCTTGGTATTTAATCACGGATGTACCTAACGGAATGAAACATTTCGAAAGAGCACCGTTGAAAACAGCTATGGAAGGTGATTTCGACACTGGTAACGTTAGATTCAAAGCTAGAGAAAGATACGTTTTTGGCGTATCAGACCCTAGAGGAATCTTCGGCGTACAAGGTGCGTAATAACTAAATTTAATGAGGCGGGACACACTCTCGCCTCATTTCAAATATAAAGTGAGAAATTACACCATGAAGGACTTTAAAATTATCATTATTGCTTATGGATACAGAGTAGAATTTCGTATAAGATGCGAAGATTCCTCTAAGGCCATAGAAAACGCTATAGTTGACAAACTAGGAGAAAATAGTGTAAAGTGGGAAGAATCGGGATTTTATGATAAAGCCCGGAAATGGATAACTTATGAGGAAGTTATAAATGATCCAAGACCTATACAAACAAAAAATGTCCTTGGAGTTGAGCTGGCAACAAGAGCACCTTAAAGAAGGTAGGTACAATCTCAACATGGTGGCTATAGATGAGAAGATTAGAGAAACCATCACAGCCATTAAGCTAGAAGAAGCTAAGATTGCAGATAGAGAAAACTCAATCGCTAATTCGGCTCCACAAGTTTCAGTAGCTACTTAATACAAAACGCTACATCGCTGAAATCGTACATTTCCTGTAGGATCTCTTGCACTTCACTAAAATATAGCGTATAAAACTTATACTATACAATTAAAACAATAAATTAAGTGTAGACGCGTATAGTCGACATGCCCCTAGGGACTACATTTATATATTCTAGGAGGAATATAATTATGGCAAACACATCGTTTAATGGTCCAGTTAGATCCGAAAAAGGATTTCAACAGATCAATAAAGCTACTAGTACAGGAACTATAACATCAAGGTTTTTAGGAACGAAACCAGATTTAACTAGTTTAACTGCAACAGTAGTAGCAACAGCGGGAACATTAACTTATACAGCTAATGTGATCACGGTTAACAACTATACAGGAGCTGCTGCACAAGCGGTAACATTACCGGCAGCAACAGTAGGAACTTATGTAGTTCATGCTCAATCAGACGACACAACTGGTGGAGTATTGGCTTTAAGTTTTACATGTGCAGGAGATGATGTTTTTAGAACTGGTTCAAAAATGGAAAGTAGAGCCGCTGGAGCAGTTCAAACTATAGACACATCAATAGCAGATGAAACGGTATTAACGTACACACCTGCCAATGCAGCTACAAATAGTTTAACTCACGGTACTTATTTGTATTTCACTTGTTTTGAAAAAGGCATTTGGAACTTTGCTTATGATTTAGCAACAGGCAATACTGCTGACACAGGCGCAGCTGTTTGGAGTTAATAGGTAACTAAGACAATGTGAGCTCCTTCGGGAGCTCACTATTAAATTAAGGAGAAAAATATGGGAACAAATATATCTGATGTGAAAGCTTCTATTGAATTAACATCGACGGGCCAATTACAAGGAAGCATAGGTGGTTCTTCTGTAGATTTAGGACCATGTAGAATTATAAGTATCAATGCACATTTAACTGGAGCAGATGGTGAAATAACTATTCACGACAATACTTCTGCTGCGGGCGTTATTAAAATTCATCTTAAAGGTGGAAGTGCGAGTAATGATACTTTAAATTTTAATTTTGGCGGTAACGGAGTTCATTTTGCGACTGGTGCATATGTAACATTAGCAGCTATAGATTCATTTACGGCCTATTACGCGTAAGGAGTTTAAATGGCTAATACCACTTCCGGTACTTATACTTTTGATAAGAGCTTTGCGATTGATGATTTAATCGAAGAGGCTTATGAAAGAATTGGTATACAAGGAACATCTGGATACCAACTTAGAAATGCTAGAAGATCTTTAAATCTTTTATTATCGGAATGGGGTAATAGAGGAATTCATTATTGGGAAATAGGATCAACTAATATTGATTTGATCGAAGGTCAAACTGAATATAAATTTTATAGAACATCAGCCGATGGAACTAGTGCGACCACTACTCCTACAAACGGAATTTACGGAATTACGGATGTCTTAGAGGCTCAACTAAGAAGTAACAGAACACAAACTACTCAATCAGATACCCCTATGACAAAAGTAGATAGATCTACTTATGCAGGATTTTCAAACAAGCTTTCTAAAGGAACTCCCAATCAATATTGGGTTCAAAGATTTATAGACCATGTAAGTATTAGCGTTTATCCAACTGCTGATTCTTCAAATGCATCTAAGGATATGCACATTTATTATATCAAAAGAATTCAAGATGTAGATGGTACTTACACCGATGCAACAGATGCACCTTTTAGATTTTTACCGTGTATGGTTACAGGTTTATCTTTTTATTTAGCACAAAAATATGCTCCAGATAGAATTCAAACTCAAAAATTATTATATGAAGATGAATTAGCAAGAGCATTAGCGGAGGATGGGTCAGCGTCTAGTACATACATTACACCTAAGACGTATTATCCAAATATTTAATTATGCCAAAATATGCATCAGGAAAAAGAGCACTAGCAATTTCAGACCGATCTGGACTTCAATATCCATGGAGAGAAATGGTTACAGAATGGACGGGAGCATTTGTTCATGTTTCTGAATATGAACCAAAACAACCTCAATTAGAACCTAAGCCTATTAGCGCTGATGGAGTTTCTTTATCAAAAGTAAGACCAGCTAGAACGGCACCGGCTGTTACTAGATTAATGAGAGACGACCCTTTCGAAACATATGGAGCAGGTTCTGGACTTATTAACGTTTGGTTTCCTGGTCACGGTTTAACTGATGGGGACACATATAGAATTAGAGGATCAATAACTACTTCACCTGGGACAGGAACTGCTTATAATCCCATAACAGGAGTTAATGGAACTTCTGTTTTTGGATATAATAATCCTCAAAGTTTTGATGGAATTACAGGAGCTAAATTAGCGTTAGAAGCGGGCTATGCAATTACAACAGGACTATATAGAAGTGGCGCAAGAGTAGATTCAGACTATGCAAAAGCAAATTATTTTTATTTTACAGTTAACACAGATACAGCTACACTAGGTAGCAAAACAGGAGGAGGAGTTGGGTGTTCTATTGGACCCGTGACTCTTGAAGCATAATGGCAGGATATACACTTTCAGCATTAGAAGCCGACATTAGAAGTTATTGTGAAGTAGATTCAAATGTATTCAGTGGGGCTATTCTAGGCAGATTTATAGAAAATGCAGAAAATAGAATATGTGATGATGTTCCAATTGATGCCGATAGACATATGCAAGATGGAAATTTAGTTACAGATAAAAATAGTATTTATGCTCCCTCTGGAGCCCTTTTTACCAGAGGAATAGAAGTATATGACTCTACTTCCGCTGCGACAGGCACCAATAGATGGCTTATCAAAAAAGATGTAACTTGGTTATCTGAATATATAGAAGATTTAACAGGAAGTGGTGGTGCTGATGTGACAGGAATGCCTAAATATTATGCTATGTTTGGAGGAGCTACTGGAACGTCTTCCACAAAATCTGGGGGTTATTTATTAGCACCCACACCAGACTCAAATTATTATTTTAGAGTGCATTATGATAAAAGAGCGACTACTTTAGGGACTAATACATCTGGAACTTATATTAGTTTAAATTACCCTCAGCTTCTTTTATATGCTTGTTTAGTTAATGCTTATGGCTATTTAAAAGGGCCTATGGATATGTTGACATTATACGAGCAAAAGTATAAAGATAGTGTACAAACGTTTGCTTCTCAACAAGTTGGAAGAAGACGTAGAGACGATTATACGGACGGAACGGTTAGGATCAAAATAGATTCACCAAGTCCATAACAGGAGATAAAAAATGGCTATAACATCAGCAGTTTGTTCAAGTTTTAAAAGTGAACTTTTAAGTGGTAAACACGATTTCGATTCTTCAGGTGGAGACACTTTTAAAATTGCTATGTTTACAAGTTCTGCATCTTTAGATGCAACTACAACAGACTACAGCACATCAAACGAAATTACTAATTCTTCTGGAACTGCTTACACAGCAGGTGGATCAGCTCTTACAAATCAAGGCGTAACTTTGTCAAGCACAACTGCTTACACAGATTTTGCTGACGTGTCTTGGACTTCAGCTTCTTTTACAGCTAACGGTGCAATGATCTATAATACAACAACTGATGGAGGATCAAGCACAACAGATGCAATTTGCGTAATTGCATTTGGTGGAGATAAGACAGTTTCTTCTGGAACTTTTACAGTTCAATTTCCTGCAGCCGGAGCAACAACAGCTATCCTGAGATTAGCTTAAGGAGGTAATTCCTTATGGCTTCAATTTGGGGTGGTGATGATCCTTCAGTAGCCTGGAGTGAAAATACCTGGCAATCTAATACAGTAGCAATATCCATAAGTGGTTTATCCTTTAGTGCATCTCTAGGAGATGTTTCAGCTTATCCTGAACAAGGATGGGGCTCAGACTTCTGGGGAGATGAAAACTGGGGTGAATCAGGATTAGATATATCTCTTACAGGTCAAGAAATTACCACAGGTTATAATTCTTCAGTTACCATTACTGCTGAAGTAAATGTTGGATGGGGATCCGATGCTTATGGTTATGAAGACTGGGGTGAGTCGGGTTATACAGTAGAAGTTGATGGTCTTGAAATTGGAACCGTTGAAGTTGGTGAAAATGGTTGGGGAACTATTGCGTATGGAGAAAGTACTTGGGGTACGTGGAGTCTTACTCCAGCAGATGTTGTTGGATTATCAGGACAATCAATCACTGCATCTCAAGGAACTTCCAGTATACAAGTTGATTACGTAGATACACCAAGTGGTTTATCTTTCACTGCATATCAAGGATCTGTTAGTGTAAACAATGGTGCTGATATGATGGTTGGTTTAGCGAGTCAATCTTTTTCAGGTTCAGTAGGAGCAATAACACCAGCCGATGTAGTTGGACTAACAGGAGTTGAATTTACTGCTTATCAAAATGCTGCTGGATGTAGCTTTGTACCACAAGAACTTATTAATATTTCAGGAGTTTCATTTACAGCTTCAGTAGGAGCAATAACACCAGATGCAATGACCGTGAGTTTTAGCGGTGTTTCTTTTAGTGGTTCTGTAGGGTCTATAAGTCCTATCGAAATGTCAGTAGGATTGACGAGTTTATCAATTAGTGGTAATGTAGGCGAATTATACCCGGTATATTTCAAAGATGTTGATATTGAATCTTCTGCAGGTTACGAAGATGTTGACATTGAAGGTTCTACAACGTATACAGATGTAAATATAGCGGCGTAAATTAGGAGAAAAAATTATGGCTTCAACATATACACCATTAGGTGTTGAAAAAATGGCAACTGGCGAAAACGCCGGCACATGGGGAACAAAAACTAATACAAACTTAGAGATTCTAGAACAAATATCTGGTGGCTATGCCGTTCAAACTTTAAATGGAGGAGGAACTGGTGCTAACACAACAACTTTATCTGTGTCCGACGGATCCACAGGTGCAACTCTTTCAACAAGAATTATAATTTTAGGAGCAGAATCTGCTCAAACCATTACAGGAAATAAAATAGTTACAATACCTCTTGATGTAGAAAACTGGTATTTCATTAAAAATAATACAAGCGCAGATTATACAACTCAATTTAAATATGTTAGTGGATCAGGTGGAAGTGTTACTTGGGCAGTTGGTGATGCAGGCTGGAAAGCTATTTATGCAAGCGCTAATGATGGTACTAACCCTGACATTGTTGATATTGGAATGGGTGATGTAACATTAACTGGAACACAAACTTTAACAAACAAAACTTTAACTTCACCAAAAATTGGTACTTCTATTTTAGATACTAGTGGAAACGAATTATTTTTATTAACAGCAACAGGATCAGCAGTTAATGAATTGACTTATGCTAACGCAGCAACTGGTAACGGTCCAACTTTTACCGCTTCTGGTGAAACAAACGTTGATATAAATTTAAATCCCAAAGGATCAGGAGTTCTTAAGTCAGGAACTGCGGCAGTTAAAATTGCAGGTACGGAAACAATTTGGATTCCATCATCGGCGATGTATGGTTCAGAAACAAATGGTGCTGATGCACAACAAGTTGAAACAACAGCAACAAGACCTGATCTGAAAGTATTAGATTTTGATGCAGGTACAGCTGAATATGCACAGTTTGCTATTGCAATGCCTAAATCATGGAATTTAGGTACAGTAACATATCAAGTTTTTTGGAGTCCAAGTAATACAAATACAGGAAATGCTATTTTTGGTCTTCAAGGTTTAGCTACTACTGAAGGCGATACGGCCGATGCGGTTTTTGGAACAGCTATAGAAGTTACAGACGCTGGAATCGGAACAGTAGAAGACGTACAAATGACTGCAGTTAGTTCTGCAATGACACTTGCTGGATCCCCAGCTGATGATGATTATTGCTTTTTTCAATTATATAGAGATGCGGCCGATGGTAGTGATACTTTTACTGGCGATGCACGAGTACTAGGGATTAAATTATTTTATACTACTGACGCTGCTAACGACGCATAAGGAATTTAGATATGAAGGATATCGATAATTTTCTTACTTCAGGCAAAAATTTAAATAAAAAAAATCATCAACGAACAAAATCTTTTGGTTATCAGGTCTTAGGATTTGGTGCTGGAGGAGGAGTAAGTCCTTTTATTGCAGCTACTGGTGGAACGATTACAACATGTGGTAGTGATAAAATTCATACATTTACAGGCCCAGGAACTTTTACGGTTTGTAAAGCGGCAGTTTGTGCAGCGAACAATTTAGTTTCATATCTAGTGGTTGCTGGCGGTGGCGCCTCAGGCGGAAACATAGCAGGGGGTAGTGGAGCAGGTGGTTATAGAGAATTAAAAAGTCCCTCAACTCCATCATATACAGCAAGCCCATTAGATGGTTACCCAAGCTCACCAAATCGAATTACAGTAACAGCAACAGGTTATCCAATAACAGTAGGTGCTGGCGGAACTGCTTCTATGTGTGCTCCAAGTAATACAAATGGTGCAAATTCAGTTTTTTCAACTATAACTTCTGCCGGTGGTGGTAAAGGTGGAATATTTCCTTACCCAGGTCCAGGGGCCAACGCTTCACCTGGAGGTTCAGGTGGAGGAGAAGCAGGTGCAGGTCACGGAAGTGCAGGTTCTGGTAACGATCCCCCAACAACACCATCACAAGGAAATAGTGGTAGTAATGGATCTCCCAACTATCCTCAATTAGCAGCAGGAGGAGGTGGAGGTGCTGGCGGTTCTGGCGGAGCTTCTGCTAACTGTAGAGGTGGCCCAGGTGGCGTTGGTGCAGGAACAGCAATTAATCCAGCAGCAGGTACACCAGGTCCTGATGGAGCTTTAAAATATTTTGGAGGCGGAGGTGGTGGAAATATCTATTCAACAGGTAATCCTAATCCAGCCTATGCCCCAGGTGGATATGGTGGAGGAGGTGCAGGTTTTGGAAATGGTAATTCTATGCCAGACCCCCAGGTTGATAGAAAAGGTACAGTTAATACAGGTGGAGGAGCAGGTCAATATTCTTGTAGTTCACCGTGTTCTGGTGGAACAGGTGGATCAGGCATAGTAATAATAAGGTATAAAGTAAAATAAAATTATGGTACATTTTGCAAAAATTTCAGAGGAAAACGAAGTATTAACAGTGCATAAGGAGTTTAGATATGAAGGATATAGATAATTTTCTTACTTCAGGCAAAAATTTAAATAAAAAAAATCATCTACGAACAAAATCTTTTGGTTATCAAGTCTTAGGATTTGGTGCTGGAGGAGGAGCAAATCCTTTTATGGTAGCTACTGGTGGAACGATTACAACATCTGGTAATGATAAAATTCATACATTTACAGGCCCAGGTACTTTTACAGTTTGTGCAGCGGCAGTTTGTGCAGCGAACAATTTAGTTTCATATCTAGTAGTAGCAGGTGGAGGTGGTGGCGGATGCATATCTGGTGGAGGAGGTGCTGGTGGTTATAGAGAATTAAAAAGTCCCTCAACTCCATATACAGCGAGCCCATTAGATGGTTATCCTACTCCAGGAAATAGAATTACAGTAACAGCCACAGGTTATCCAATAACAGTGGGAGGTGGAGGATCCCCTCCTGGTGGTAATGGATCAAATTCAATTTTTAGTTCAATCACTTCTACGAGTGGTGGAGGCGGTGGAATATTTGAAGGCGATGCAGGAAATCCTGGAGGTTCAGGTGGTGGTGCTCCTGGTGGAAGTGGGGGAGCTGGTAATGGTTCAGGAAATACTCCACCAACAACTCCATCTCAAGGAAATCCTGGTGGACCAGATGGAGGACCAAGTTATCCAAATATTGGAGCTGGTGGTGGTGGAGGTGCTGGTGGAGCTGGATCAAATGGAAGTAATCCTTCTGGAGGTGCTGGTGGTGTAGGAACAGGAACACAAATTAATCCAGCTGTTGGTACTTCAGGACCAAGTTGCTCATTAAAATATTTTGCCGGTGGAGGAGGTGGTGGTGTTTATACTCCTTCTGGTGGTGGTCCCGGTGGATATGGAGGAGGAGGTGCAGCAAATAATAACGATGGAACAGCAAATACTGGTGGAGGTGCAGGTGGTGGTACCGGTGGATCTGGTCCTGAAACTGGTGCCAGTGGTGGCTCAGGCATAGTAATAATAAGGTATAAATATCAATAATAATAATGTATAAATATCAATAAAGTATAAAATTATGGCACATTTTGCAAAAATTTCAGAGGAAAACGAAGTATTAACAGTGCTTACGGTAGACAATAAAGATCTTCTAAATAACGATGGAGTTGAAACTGAATCTGTTGGACAAGCATATTTAGAAAAACATAATAACTGGCCTTCAAATTTATGGATTCAAACCTCTTACAATACAGCTCGTGGAAAACATAGTTCAGGTGATAACTCTAAAGCATTCAGAGGCAACTATGCAGGTATAGGTTATATTTGGGATGAAGATAATGATATTTTCATCGGTCCAAAACCTCATGCAAGTTGGGTTTTAAATGTGTCAGAAGCAAGATGGCAGTCTCCAATAGGTGATGCACCTGCATTGACAGCAGAACAACAGTCTCAGAATGACGCGTTCACACATCTGTGGGTATATAATTGGAACGAATCAGGGCAGTCTTGGGACATAGAAAATCGTAAAGCATAATTGATTTAGATCAATTCTTTTCAACATATTGACATTTTTAGTAAATTAAATTAAATACCTTATAGGTATGCAGAAGAAAGTATTAACAGAACAGTCAATTTATTTTGGAGATGTTTCAATGCCTAAACATTGGGAGATAGATCCAAATGAACTAGCTCATTATATTTTACAATCTAATTTAACTGATGAAAAATTACAGTTTTCAAGAACTTATGATAAGTTAAATACTTATATAAAAGAGTTTATTAATCTTAAACACGGTATCACTTTACTTAACAAAGAAACGTGGGGAAATATCTATAAACCTGCGGAAACAACAATTCCTTTATCAAACGTAGATCCAGTAGATCTACGTAACTCTCCGGACTTTACATTATTATATGGTGTAAAAGTAAAAGAATGTATGGTCAGAATACATTATGAAGACAACAGACGTAAAGGAAGAAGTTGGGATATAGAACTTACAAATAATAAATTTATTATGTTTCCATCAACTAATATGTATTACATAACCAATAATCAAAAGGATAGTTTGAACTTTGTTCAAACAACAACTTATGAATATATCTAATTATTATTGGTCTTTTAGTGGTGTACTTACACCAAAATTTTGTGATGATGTAATAGCTTATGCAAATTCACAAAAAGAAGAAATGGCTAGAACAGGTGGCTATGGAGATAAAAAATTAAATAAACAAGAAGTATTAGATTTAAAAAGAAAAAGAAACTCTGATCTAGTATGGTTAAATGATCCTTGGATATATAAAGAACTACACCCATATGTTCGTACAGCTAATAAAAATGCTGGTTGGAATTTTGATTGGGATTGGTCTGAATCGTGTCAGTTTACAAAATATAAATTAAATCAATATTATGATTGGCATTGTGATGGTTGGCCTAAACCTTATAATAGAAAAGATAAGAATGCAGCTGATCACGGTAAAATTAGAAAATTATCTATGACTTGTCAATTAACAGATGGCTCGGAATATACAGGCGGAGAATTAGAATTTGATTTTAGAAACTATGACCCACATATGCGAGATGAATCAAAACATAGAATACAATGTAAAGAGATATTACCAAAAGGATCTATCATTATATTTCCTAGTTTTGTGTGGCATAGAGTTAAACCAGTAACATCAGGTACAAGATACAGTCTTGTGGTATGGCATTTAGGAAAACCATTTAAATAACATGGATATAAGTAATTACTTCAACACAACTATTTGGTCAGAGCAAAAACCAGATTTTATAAAATCTTTGATTAAAGCATCTGATAAATATATTAAAGATGCTAAAAATACTCCAGAAGCTAAAACATATAGAAAAAAGTTTGGTGACTTTGGAAGATCATATCACTCAAAACAACTAACAGCTGACAATGATTTTTTAGATTTTAGAAATTACATTGGTCAAAAATCTTGGGAATATTTAGATCATCAAGGCTATGATATGTCACAATACACAACTATGTTTAGTGAGATGTGGGTACAAGAGTTTGCTAAAAAAGGTGGCGGTCATCATAGTGCGCATATACATTGGAACCAACACGTATCAGGTTTTTACTTTTTGAAAGCAAATGAAAAAACATCAATGCCAATATTTCATGAGCCTAGAACAGGAGCTAGATCCACAAAACTACACATGAAAACTAATCTAAAAGAAATTCTTAATGGTAATGAACTAATTCACTTTAGACCTCAACCTGGAACATTAATTATATTTCCAGGTTATTTAGAACATGAATTTTCAGTAGATTTTGGACTTGAGCCTTTTAGATTTATACATTGGAACATACAAGCTGTGCCAAAGGAAATGGCTAAAGATGTGTAATTTTTTATTGTTTAAAAGTAAACCTAGAAATAATCCTTTTGCACCCGAATGGCAGTATGTTTTTGCAGAACAAGCTACCAATAATATTAATATTAAATCTTTAAGTTCTTTTTTATTAAAAAAAGAAAAAGATATTTTAAAGCTTAAAAGTGGTAATGATGGTTTTACTGGTTTAGGTAAAAAATCTCTTACGAGTAAGCATGGTAGTTACAATCTTTTTAATTTTAAAAATAAAGAAATAACCAAACTTAAAAAAAATATAATAAAATTACATGAGACTTTTTTAAAACAGTGTGGATTATCAATATCCGATACTCTTTTTATTAAAGGCTGGTATAATATTTTAAGAAAAGGAGAAAAAATTAAACCACATTTACATGATGTAAGTCCCGATAGTTATTTAGGAGGTCATTTTTGTATTCAAGCAAAAGATACTTCTACATATTATATATGTCCTGTTAATCAAATTAATAAACCAGAGGTTCATAAAAGTTTAAATACTGCCGGTAAATTAACTTTGTTTCCAAATTGTATACCTCACTATACAGATACAAATAAAAGTAATATTAAACGAATAACAATTGCTTTTGATTTAAGTTTAATTAGAAAGGATTGGATTAGTGTCTTTTAAAAAAAATAAATACGCAATTGTTCGTCAAGCAATATCTAAAGATCTAGCATCATTTATTGCTAATTATTTTTCTATGCAAAAACAAGTTTTAGATACTTGTAGAGCTGCAAGATATTTTTCTCCTTTTGAAACTATTCTAGGAGAGTATGGAGCGGCAGATGGTCAGATTCCTCATACTTATTCTCATTATGCTAACATTGCTATGGAAACTTTAATGTTAAAAATCCACCCTGTTATGGAAAAAGCAACAGGATTAAAATTATATCCTGCTTATACATATGCTAGAATATACAAAAAAGGTGATGTTCTTGAGAGACACAAAGACCGATTTAGTTGTGAGATATCTACGACCATGAATTTAGGTGGGGATGATTGGCCTATATATTTAAGCCCAAATGAAAATGTGGGCATACCCGATGGTAAAAATATTACTACAGAAAGTAAAGCTAAAGGTATTAAAGTAGATTTAAAACCAGGAGATATGATGGTTTATAAAGGTATGGAGCTAGAACATTGGAGAAATAAATTCAAAGGCAAAGAATGTATACAAGTATTTCTTCACTATAATAATTGCAAGACACCTGGAGCGAAAGATAATATGTTTGATAAGCGCCCTCATTTAGGTCTTCCATCTTGGTTTAAACGATGATATAATTCTTAGATGGGGGCAGTAGATCCACCACATACCCTACTGTCTCCTTTTAAAAATCACTATATTTTTGCCTAAAAACTAGTATAGTAGTATAATGTTACAGAAACTATTTTTTCAACCTGGTATTAATAAGCAAATCACACCGACCGCAGCTGAAAGTCAGTGGGTTGGTGGAGATAATGTACGGTTTAGATATGGTGTTCCTGAGAAAATTGGCGGCTGGGATCAACTAGGGGCCGATAAACTTACTGGAGCTGTAAGAGCTGTACATCATTTTTTAGATAGTAATGGTGTTAAGTACGCTGCTCTAGGGTCTAACAAAATTTTATACGTATATTCTGGTGGAACATATTATGACATCCACCCTATCAAAACTACTTTTACTGAAACCAGTTGTTTTACTACAAGCTCGTCATCTGCCACTGTGACAATAACTTTTTCTACTGGTCATGGTATGCAACCTGGTGACATTATTAGAACCAGTAGCGTAACGATAAGTGGATCTACATTTACAAATTCTGATTTTGATGATCAAAGATTTGAAGTAATTACAGTTCCAACTCCTACCACGATTACTGTAACAATGGGAGAGACTGAACAATCGGGCCCTATAACAACTTCAGGAAGTGCAACTATTCAATACTATGAACCGGTAGGTCCTTCTCAACAAGTTAGTGGACGAGGTTTTGGAACAGGTTTATTTGGTGGAACAGTTTCTGGTCCGGCGACCACGACTCTTTCTGCTGGAATCAATGCAGCTGTAACCGATATTCCTTTAACTAGTTCTGTTTCTTTTCCAACTTCTGGAGAACTTAGAGTAGATTCAGAAGACATAAGTTTTGCGGCCAATGATACTTCTACAAATATTGTCAGTGGAGGAGCTAGAGAAGTTAATGGTACAACAGCTGCAACGCATAGTTCGGGAGCCACGGTTACTAATATTTCTGGTTACATGGCTTGGGGTCAAGCTTCAAGTGAGGACTTTATTATTGATCCAGGTTTATGGATTTTTGATAACTACGGAACAAAACTAATAGCTTTAATTTATAATGGTAAATGTTTTGAGTGGGATGCAGATGCAGGCAATCCCACTGGAACACGAGCCACGGTTATTTCAGGAGCTCCTACAGCTTCAAGACACATGATTGTATCTACACCGGATAGACACTTAGTGTTCTTTGGAACAGAAACAACAATTGGAGATACAGCTACACAAGACGATATGTTTATTAGGTTTTCGGACCAAGAAGATATTAACACGTACGCACCTAAAGCAACCAATACTGCTGGTACACAGAGACTGACTGGCGGATCACGGATCATGGGAGCAAAGCGTGGTCGAGATGCAATTTATATATGGACAGATACAGCCTTATTTTTAATGAGATTTGTAGGTCAGCCTTTTACTTTTACCTTCTCACAGGTAGGAACTAACTGTGGTTTAATTGGTAAGAATGCAAATATTGAGGTTGATGGTAACGCCTATTGGATGTCAGAGAATGGCTTCTTTAGATATACCGGTAAACTTGAATCCTTATTATGTTTAGTTGAAGACTATGTTTATGAAGATATTAATACCAATGCTAGAGATTTAATTAATGCTGGTCTTAATAATCTATTTGGTGAAGTATCTTGGTTCTATGGAACTAGTTCTTCAGACTCTATTAACAGAATAGTGACTTATAATTATCTAGAATCTTCCCCTCAACGTCCAGTATGGACAGTGGGAACTCTTCCTAGAACTGCTTGGTCTGACTCAGCTGTATTTGATAAGCCTCATGCATGTTATTACGGAGCATCTGATGATGCATCTTATGATGTACAAGGAAATACCGATGGTAGCACTATTTATTATGAGCAAGAAACAGGAACCGATCAAGTAGTCTCCGGAGGAACAGTCACTGCTGTTCTAGCTAATATTGAATCAGGAGATTTTGATATCACTCAAGATGCCAAAGAAGGTATAACCTTTAGAGGAGATGGAGAATATTTAATGAAGATAAGAAGATTTATTCCTGACTTTGTTTCTCAAACAGGAAACACTCAAGTGACATTAAACTTAAAAGACTACTCTAATAGTAGCCAAGCAAGTTCTCCTTTAGGACCCTTTACCGTAACAACTTCTACAACTAAAGTAGATACTAGAGCACGAGCAAGATCGGTAGCATTGAAGATAGAGAACACAGGATCCGCACAAAATTGGAAACTAGGAACATTTAGATTAGATGTTCAAGCGGATGGAAGAAGATAATGGCAAAGATAGTACAAACACTTACAAGAGCAAGCGCAGAATATGACGAAGTTGTATTCCAGTCTTTGGTAAGAGACTTAGATGCGGTAATCGAAAAGCTTAATTCTACATATCAATCTGATGTGAAAGATGAAGTTAATGCGGAGGCTTATTTTTTAAACTAATGGCTGTACAAGGTAATACATTTATAAACGCAAAAAAGGATCTTACAGATACAAGTGCAACTACATTGTATACTTGCCCTTCAGCAACTACGGCTGTTCTTAAATCTATTTTAGTTAGCGATGACTCTGGATCAGGAGATACCATTACTGTAACTTTAACTGCTGGAAGCGATGTTTTTAGCCTATTTAAAGTTAAAGCGGTTAGTGCTAACACTACAGTTGAATTACTTACAGGACCTTTGGTAGTTCAAGAAGATGAAATATTGAAGGTCACAGCAGCTACAGCTGATAGGCTTCACGTTGTAGCTTCTATTTTAGAAATTAAGCCTAGACAGGTAGTAACATAATGAATGAAACAGTTAAGGTTAATGGTAAAGATGTGCCTCTTATTAAGGCCACAGACGTAGAAACAACCATAAAAAACAAGAAAACCGGAGAGATATATAAGAACGAACAAGAGTGGAAGAGCAAAAACATCCCAGAGAGTGATGTTCAAAGAGATGTTATAGTGCATGCTCCAGGACTTGATTTGTTCCCCAAAACAAAGTAATGTAAAAGTTCAGGTGAAATTCCTGCCTTTTTAATAACTTAATTTATACAACTATGGCGATAACAAGATTACAATTACCTCGAGAAATGTACGCAGAAGGCGAATTAGTTGCTGGAGCTGCCCCTATTAAATACGAAGGAGACATGCGACCTGAAGCACAAACGGCAAGTTATGGTTTTGATGATGCTATGGGAGAAGCTAGACAAGCGTATGAAGATTATAAAAAAAGAGGTATTATACCTCCAACTTTAACTTTTGAGGAATTTTTAGAAGCATCACAAGAAGGCGGTTTTTTTGAAATGGCTGACGGTGGAAGCATTAGACAAAATTATGGTCTTGGAAGTATAGTTAAGAAAATTAAGAAAGTTGTAGACAATCCTTTTGTTCAAACAGCTTTAATGATGAACCCTGCTACAGCACCTTATGCAATGGCTTATTCAGGAGCTCGAAGTTTAAAACAAGGAAATCCAATGGGAGCTTTAATGGCTATGCAAGGAGTGGGTGGTATGCCATGGGTGCAGAATCAAGGATGGAACATTCCTGGTTTTGATGCCATAAACAACGAGGGAACAAATGTTCTTACTGGAAAAACTAAGACACAAGTTATGAAAGAAAATGCAATGGCAAACGCAGTTAAAAACAAACCTACCAACAAGCTAGGTATGGTGGAAAAACTTGAGAACCTTCTACTTAAGAAAAAAGGAACGGATGAGTATAGTCCTTTAAAAATTGGTACTGGCGCGCTGTTGGGTCTAGGCGGTATAGGTTTGATGCAAAAAGCAGCTAATGAAAAACAACCTAAAATTGAAGACATGATTGGAGATAGAGGAAGTAAAATTGGTTTAGATGATATTCAAATAAAAGTTCAAGCTGCTATTGATAGTGGTGATAAAGAAACTTATGAAAATTTAAAAGTTACAGAGAACTTAGCGTTCTTACCACCATGGGAATCTATTAAAAAAGCTGACGGTGGAAGAATAGGTTATGCTGCAGGCGGACAGACTTCGGCAGAAATGTTACAAGTAATTGAAAAATTAAGAGCAGAAGGTAAAACAGAATTAGAGATACAACAAATTTTAAAACAAATGTTTCAAAATAGAATGAGTTTTCCAGGACAAGGAATTATGTCACAAGGTCAATTAGGCCCTGCAAATTTTCTAGATAGAGTTATTACTGAAACTGGAGC
>Ga0208299_1001539_pt1 | contig 17032 bp, 11 predicted proteins | sample 15_taG_FD_184089 | JGI IMG/M metagenome (GOLD analysis project Ga0208299, IMG submission 184089) | Marine viral communities from the Subarctic Pacific Ocean - 15_ETSP_OMZ_AT15312 metaG (SPAdes) (version 2) | ecosystem: Environmental > Aquatic > Marine > Oceanic | place: Pacific Ocean | collected...
CCCAAGGTAAATCTGAGTTTGCTTGTGTTGGAGATAAATGTGAAATTTAAACATGGAATTTGAAAAAGATATCACTGGATATGGTCGTAAGATGGGTAGAGATGCAGGTCTAACAGCAGAAGGTAGAATAGATTCTGTAGTTAAAGTAGGTGATGGTGAGTTCGGAGGTATGCAACCAGCAGGTACAGTACCAGTTAGAACAATGAATCCCGGTGGTTCAGAAACTTCTGGTGGTAGTGGTATAGCAGGAGACTATTGTCCTACATATGGAAGAGATGATGGTGTCGTTGGTAACCCACGTGGTCCACCAAATATGAATACTCCTTAGTTATCTTGTTGTGCTATAAACTCTACTAACGTTGGTGGTTTTTTATTTATATTTAAACCAACCGTAAAAGAATTAGAACCAAAAGCAATCTTTTTACCACGTACTCTATAGTTACCAGAAAAACGTGGGTCTTCAGTTTCTACCCTAATAATATCATTTTCTGTAAGATATATACCTTCTGCTGAACTAATGCTATATTCATACTGAGTTTCAAGATTAGCCCTAAATACTTTTTGAGCAAAATCTTTACATTCAGCTGGAGATTTGAGGTTGTCATTTGTTACTTCTAAATAATTTCTATCTAAAGCAGCTATAGCACTCTCATGTTCAAATTTACCTACCACATTATCACCACTAACTATAACTATTGTAGGTGTTTTTTTATTAACAATACGTAAACCATTAATATTATCAAACTCTGTAAATACATGTTTAACTTGAGCAGTGTCTAAATCTGATTCCAACTCAATAGCTAACTGAGAATTAGTCCCATCATCAAAAACTTTTAATATATTACTAAGTGGAATCGAACCAGAGTCATCAACAGCCCTTCCAATTAACTTTTTTATTATTTCTAATACCCCCAGAGTTCCCCTTAATGGTGGTTGTGACGAAGATACTAGGGGAGTGGTATCTCCTATATAATCTGTCTTTATTTTTTCGTCGAGGTTGGCTAATTTTATAGTTTTTCGAATAGCATTACCTATTGTCAAACCATCGATATTTTCTCTATCTGTCAAAGAAACTTTAGCCTTCTCACTGTCACCACCCAATACCATATATCCAATAACATCTTGAGCATATAAAGTTAGAGTATTAAAATCTTCTTTGATTCTTTTTATATAACCTCTAAATATAGGTTTGTTATCATAACTGTTAGGATAAAATGTAACTTCCTTGTTCCATAATTTTTTAAAACCACCAAATGTACGTGGTAATGTAAATTCTAATGTTGCAGCAGTTAAACCACCAGTACTAGTATAAGCACCTCTACTAAAGGGTACTTCACGACCTTCAATCCTAATCTCAGGAATAATCTCGTTCACTAACTACTCCCCCTAATGCAAATCTGTCAGTCATCAATTTACCATCAGTACTAATCAGGGCTATATCTTTTACTATCATATTACAAGTATAAGATAATGTAGCTTTTGGTCCACCACTGGCGCGTGTTTCATTTAAGTTAGCTACAACACCCCATAGTCTAATAAATGTACCATCTTTTTGTTTTTCATCCCAATATACAGGAACACCATCTTCTTGTAATTTTCTCATTTGATGTAAGTATCCGTACATAGTTCCGGGACCATGGTCTGCAAAGGCAGTCGAACTGGTTTCGTCACCTAGAGCCTTACTACTAAAACCTATTTGTTCTAATCCAACACCAGTCTTAGCTATAAATGTTTTACCCTTTCTGGTAATAGCTCTATAGTAAACTCCACTTCTTCTCATACTTACATCACTAGTAATAGGAAGTGAATTTAAATTATAAGCAGAATCGTCTACAGATTTTATAATAGTAGTATCTGAGGTTGTAACATCGAACACATTCCATAATTCAGGACATGGTTGACCAGATGTACCATCGTTTGTTGTTCCACTTAGAGTTAATCTTAATAAATATTTATCATTAGTAGCCCAAGAAGAACCAGTAAATACAGTATCTCTTAAATTATACTGATTAGGGAACCACACACTTGCAGCGGAACCACCATTATTTTTATAATATTGACTCTGAGCTGGCATCAATTTCCAATTAGCAGGAAGAGCTACCCCAGAACCAGCACCACCATCTTGGAATACTTTAGAGGTACCATCAATCACATCATATATATTTATTCTTCTCACACTACCAGTTATAGTTCCAGCTGGCATTTCTAAATTAGGGTTACTAGCGGAAGTACCTGTATTACCTACTTGTAAATACAATTGACCATGGGATGCTATATCTTCATCCCAACCATTAGAACCACCACTAGCTATCCACCACATAGAACCAGAAGCAGTTCCCGTAGTTACAATGAATGCATATTTATAAGCACCTACATCAGCCTCAGTTCCAATAGTTTGCATTGCTGTTTTATCAGCAGCAGCTGTAAGATTTACTTTTACCATCCCATCACCATATCCAGAAACTCCAGCAATAGATGAAGCAGTACCAGTAACTACTACATCATCCTGTCCAGCAGCTACACATGCCGCAAAAGTACCACTAGCAGTATTATACTTACCACCACATAATTTTGTTATGCTAGTATTATCCCAATCTAATGGCATATCAAAACTAACATACCCAGATTTTGCAAACGAAGTATGGAAAGTATCGTATTTTTTAGTAGTAGTGTCTCTCTTTTCTCTTGTTATCTTAGTAGTATCTGCAAAATCTACAGATTTCCAATAAGCGTTTTGTTTCTTAGTCAAAGGTTCATCTATATGTAAATATTCTACACCTGCTATTTTTAATCCTGCTACATCATCATAACCGGAAAGGTCAGACATAAGACCATTAGCATAATTAGTAGCATTGAAGAATATTTTATTTGTTTTACTATCAAAAGTTAATAATATATATTCTGCTGGAGGTGTATCAATAACGGTACCCGTAATATCTTTCTGTACACCATCAGTATTAACTGAACTTAATTTAAAAGCATTAGTACTACCATTGTTTAACATAGCAGCAGTATGGTCATTAATAGAAGTTTCAGTTATAGATTCCGCGGTAGTCCAATCAGGTGCGGGATATATTCTAAAAACCTCAGGCTGATTGCTATTTATTATACTACCAGAGAGAGATGTAGATTGTACAGCTGTTCGTAAAGAATAATACTGTTCATAAAATCTACCATAATCATCTAACGCTGTATTGTCTTGTTGTATTACAGTATCTGTGTGTTGATACCATTTAACACTAGCACCAAACACTTCTTGTGCTGTAATATTATTTAAACCGAGAGGATTAACTAAATAAGAATAATGTTGTGTTTTTACAGAACTCGTCTGTTTAGTTCCAGAACCTAAAGTTTTAGTAGGGGCAACTACAGTTTCTAAATCCCATTGATTAACAGGACTCATCCATGTCTTACCATTATCATATCGGTAATTAGATATTGTTTTATTAGATGCAGCAGTTCTACTCTGCCCCATATCTAGCGTGCTGTAACGTTCACTGTCTTCTACACTTTTCACAGGCGAACCAGCTGTTACATAACTTATAGGATAATATTCACCATCAGTACCTTTAGTAACTAAGAATATTTTTAACCGATTAAATATTTCATTAGTAGTGTAATTAGTGTCTACGGCAGTAGTTGGGTCTGCCGTAAGTCCAGTGGATTTACAACTTACAAATTTAAATTTGAGTACTTCTGAGAATAAACCAATTGAATCAGAATTCATTTCACCATAAAAATCGTAAAGACCCGAGTTAGTAGTTGTTAAATTTATATCAAACTCAAAAGTCTGTAACTTAGACATTGTACCCAAACCAAACTGTTCTTCAGTATCGTTAGCTGCGGCTTGTACTAATTTATTAATATGTGATACGCCCTCTACAGATAAGGTTACTTGTTTAATAGTACCTGTTAATTCTGCTGCTGTTAAATTAGGAGCTATTGCTATATATAATTGCTTTGGTCCCTCTACTTGCATTATAGAATTATCTATTCCAGAATTGTTTTGGGTATTTTCAACCTTCATAATAGCACTAGGTGCTTTATCTGCAACCCTAGCAACAGCTATACCACTATCTACTGTAAAAGGAACTACGTCAGTGGTTGAGACCGGTCCATAATATCTAGAAACAAACCCTTTGGAATTAACAGTCTGTACAATAGGATTGAAATCACCAGCTTTATTGTAGGTATGTTTAAGTGTTATTGTCTGTTTTGGTTCGGTTAATTGTTTCCACTGATAATTGGCTTCATCTTTTTTATTACTTTCTCCATCATCCCAATCTACATACACTGCTCTAACATCATTATCATTAAAGGTTATTGTTGCAGTCTTTTCAAAATTGACATCGCTCAACGATGGATTATTAGCATCTTCCCAAACTAAGCTCATACTGGGGTTGTCCTCCATGAAATATTTTGACTAGAAGCTACTAGTTTGTTAATTTTACCCCTTATGTTATGATAATCAAAAGCAAACAGTTTTGCTGACCAAATATTAGTTTTACCACCAGTCTCATCTGTTAAATCTGCGGCATTAAATATATATTCATCTCCATCAGGTACAATGTATTGCTTGTCATATAAAACAAACTCCTCTATTCGACCTTTAAAATAAGGACCAGCGGTGCTAAATGGAGCTAGTTCAAATGCGTCGGTATTATTCAAAGCGCCAGCAGAATCTTGCTCATAAGAGTCAAGTACACCATCAACATAAACCGAAGTATCTGGACCAGCTGCACTCTGATATCTATATGTAACTATTATTGAGTAGGGTGTTTTACCATCGCATGTCACAACATGACTACCTGTAATAGTTGCACCAGTACCAGTACTTGATTCGTGTCGATACGTTATAACATCATCACCATTTTTTTGTAAATCTATATAATTAGATACGGGCTGTCCCTTTCCTAAAATTTTACATGCAGTACCTTTCATTGAACTATCAAACGTAACATGAACTGAGAACGTATATTCAGTTAAACCATGGAAAGAATTATTACTTGAGTTAGGTACTGAAATAGAAGCAGTACCCAATGCGTTACCACTTAAAAAAGGTGAATATCCTTGTATACCATCAATGTAGCTTCTTACATTAGCACCTACAGTAGCAGTACCACTAGTAGTTGTATTATTATTATACCAATTTATAGTTGGTTTGACAATTAAATCACTAGGTTCTTCATTACAAGGAATCCATAATTTAGCGTTTTCATATTTATTATCTATAGCCCCATTACTATCGACCATAATCATCTTATACCATATATCCTCATCTTGTATGTTCCACTTAAATTTGACTGCATTTAAATTTTCATTTGTTAGCTCATATAAATTAACATCAGATGACAATAAATCGTAAGCAGGTTCAACAGAAAAATTACTTACTACGGGAGTACTATCCACATATTCATAAATATATGTTGGTTTATATTGTAATTGATTAGTAGCATTATATTCATCTCCTACTAATTCTACAGAAGTATGGTAAGCTGTTGGTCGTTGTCTTAACACTAGGTTAAATTTACCTTCGTCTTGTACATTTTTATCAGTCAACAAGGAAGCTATATCCATGTAGTTGTATGTGGCTATTGTTGGATTTATATAACTCAAGAAACCACCACTTCGAGTCTCAGTATCATATACACCGTAACCATAATCTGCGGTTAGTGTTACTGCTGTATCTCCTTCAGTATCAAAAATGAAATCCCAAGGGGAATTGTAAGGAGCTGATAAACCTATTTTAGACGTATTACCATTAGAAAAAGTATAAGTAGCCTCATTGAAGGTACTACCTGTTATAGAAGAAGGTGAGGAAGAAGCACCAGATAAGTTATTATTAACTAGAGTAATACCAGTATAAGACCGTAGTTTATAATTTTGGTCTCCCTGTGTGTTTATGTTAATCCAATATTTATAAGGAGATAAATATAAATAAGGTAGTTGAGTTTCTTGACCAATAGCTTGAGCTGCTGCGCCAGTTGCTACAGTTTCATTAAATGTTACAACATTATCTTCAATGGCATCTAGACCACCATTTAAAGTTAATATCTTATAATATGTAGTAGACACAGGCATCCCAACTTGATATAAAATATATTGTTCATCTTTATTATAAGGATTTAACACATTAGTATTATCTAATTGCAACTGATATGAAGTAAGTTCATTACCACCTCTCGCTACATCCGTTACCTTAGTGGAACATAAAGCATTTTCTCTTTTACCCCATTGTGTAAAGTAATTATCCACATATATACTTACAGTTCCGCCAGATGTATAACTACTCCAAGTAGTCGAATTTATTCCATCCAATTCAAATGTATTAGTTGTTTTATTAGCTACAGTGTATTTACCACCATTTACTTCCGTCATTCCAACTACCCCAATTATACGTACTTTATCACCATCAGAAAAACCATGTGAAGCAGCAGTTACTACAGCAGGGTTAGCCTGTGTAATACCAGTTATGGTCGCGAAACTTCCTACATCTGATATGTTAACTTGTACAAATCCTTTTTGTGTAAGGCCATCTGTAGATAAAAAGTTGTTGCTTGAACCAGTACCAAAACATATCTTTGTAGCGACATCTTTACCACCTGTAGTTTCGTATTGATTATTACCAACTGCGGGGTCATAATAAGCACTACCAACAGTTGTAGCACTATTTGCATAAGGTGAACCCTTTAATTCATACCCTAATAAATCGTTTTGTAGACCATTTGCGTAATCACCGTCTACTAGACTTAGTGTAGCACCACTATATAAATCAGGTATAATATGTTCAATTGCACTCCCAGCAGTTTGGTAAAAACTATTCATTAATACATAACCTCTTCTGGCAGTAGCTGAACCGCTCAAAGGTAAATCTTGTTTACTATCAAACCCTAAACTCCAATAACTAGCAGGAGAGTAGGTTCTTATAGTTGTGTTGGCCGCAGTCGGACTTTGCGCTGGGCCTGTATTAAACGAAGTTAAGTCATGTGTTGTACTTTCCATAACAGTAATAGGGCTATCAACAGTGTCTCCCTGTGGGAACACTACAGGTGCAATATTTTCACCGACAGCTGTAACGTCCTTTAAATCTTGGTAGAAATCAACACCTTTGACATTATCAACATAGACCTCAGCTTCTATTGCTGAACCAGAAGCCGTACCTATAATAGCATTATCACCATAGAAGAACTGAGCTTCACTAGAATCCACAAATCTATAATTTTGAACCCATATAATCATATGTTTAGGATATTTCAAAGTAACTTCATTAGCAGATAAAAATCGGCCAGCATAAGAAAAAGTAGGAGTTTTCCCGCCATCAGCAGCATAAGTCTCACCACCGGGTATATCTACAGAATTACCACCAGACACAGAAAAATTTAAATCTAAAAATGGCATATCAGTGTATAAATCTTCACTACTAGAGTCCTCTCCCATAGAATCTGTTTCAAATACACAACGCATCCCTACACCTCCATTGCTTGTTGGAAAGCCAGAATACGGATTTCTACTATTAATGGTGTTAGTTTGTTCACCAAGAGTATCTATATAAAATTTCATATTAAAAAATTGATTCATAGGTAATTTAACTACCCGAGGGGTATTCTGATTAGTGGCTGAATAAGTGTTGTCAATATTAGCGGCTTTCATTACTAATTGTTGTAACTTGCCCTGCCCACTACCACTTACTATCTTAGCCAATCCAAAACCTCTATTACTACCAGCACCAGTCCTGTTTCCATTATGCCATTGTTCATTATAATCCATAGTATAATCTTCTCTGACAATAGGTAAAGCTTGAGCATATATAAAATCGTTATCTATGTTCGCACCATCCATACCCAATCTACTCAAAACTACACCACCAACTATAGATTCATTAGTCTGGGAAGAACCGTAAGCATTATCAAACCCATACTGTAAAAAGTCTTCTAATGTAGTGTGTGTATCTAAAGGTTTATAATTAGAAAAAGTAACAACTACACTTCGTAAAAATGTCATAGCTTTTTGTCTTATAGTACTACTACTTCCCCAGTTACTAGCTTGGAACGCACTTGTTGTGTATGTTGTTTGAGGGTCATTTATAAAGCTACCAGTTGCATGTGCTGAGGCATAGTTTTGTATATCATACAACACACTAGCAGACAACTTAGCTACATTCATATCCATACTAACATATGGCATGTAAGTGCGTCTATCTCCAATTCTTGTAGAAAAAGACATATCTTGTATTATAGGGAAAGGTAGGTTATATTTAGCCATATATGCTGTTTGTGGATTTAAAGAACTTTCTCTACCAAAATATTTTTGGATTAATGCATTATCCGGAGAATAATCCCATATATGATATAGTCTAGCTGCATTAGCCCCTCCTTTGACAACATCGGATTGTAACTCTACCGTAGAGTTTACTATGGGTACATCAGTAGTGGCTGTAAAGGGGTTTTCAAACATCATCGAACTATAAACTTTATCAAAAATAGTGTTGTTATTTGTAGAAGTTACTGTATTTTCAGGGTCGGGATTGAAGGTCTGTATAGTATCGTAATGAACTAAAGCAGTATCTGCGGTACCTTTATTTAAACTTAAAAGATAGTCGGTTCTATTACCATTACGGTCTAGAATATAATACCCTTGAAGCTTTTTAGCAGTAGCTGGATGAGCATATGTCATCTGTTTCAAATACAATCTTCCATGTTTGAAACCCGGTATACCGTGTGTTTCGGGATTATATGAAAGTAGTCCGTAATTAGGATTTTTAATCATTCTGGATACGATACCACCTCCCAGAGCACTTTGTGCACTTATATAACCACCTCCACTTGAGGTCATAGCATCCAAACCTGCTTCCGTCCTACCCTCAGTGTGGACGCCACCGTTCGTTGTACTTGCTTTATAGGGGTACCAAGTATTTGCTTCCATCATTTTTCTCACCTCTTTTACTCCCACTGAACCACCAAATTTATATTTCCATGAATCATACTGTGAATTGAGTAAATAAGGGTGACCTTTTTTAACTACTGCACTAGCCCCTTCTCTGGTAAATTCTGTAACTGTTGAAAGCTCCGCCCCCACTCCATCAAAATCTTCATTAAAGTTAACAGTAGGCATAGTGTATGTGCTCACAAAAGAAGTTATATTATCACCTATATCTTCGTCTAATTGTAATTGTTCAGTGGCTTGAGTAGTACCAGTGTAGTTTGCTGTTAAGACTATTACTGTATCACTAGTTATAGAGCTTACTTCATATCTTTCTCTTGAGCCAGCAGGCCCCAGCCATACATATGCTCCTCCTTGATAATTTGCATAATAATAATAATCACCGAAAAAACCATCAGCACCAGCAAAATCCGTAGCCGTTCCAGTAACATTAGGACTTCCATTAACTAAAGCTACGGTACCAGCAGAAGTTTTTCTACTATATTTCATACCTCCTTCGGTTATTTTATAGTGATTTTTTAAAGAATACAATTGTAACGTAGGAACTGCTCCATCCCCCTCTGCTATACTCATACCAGATACATATGTTCTTAAATATCCACCAACTAAAGTATAATTTCCACGTTCTATACTTTCAGATGCATCTACAGAACCTGATAACAAAAGATAATTAGGGTCTTTACCAGTTGCTATTGAATAACGGTCATCTCTTTTATTAGAAAAATCACCTTGATTAGAATATATCATTTGTCCTATTGAGACTTGCTTTTCTACGAAAAATTTATTAGGAGTGATACTAATAGAAGTCGATGGCATTATACCAATCCTCCGAAAGAGTCTATTCCTATTGTAACATTGTTAAGTTTCATACCATTGCCTATAGTATTCTGGGTTGCACCATTATTTAAAAGTTGTCCTGCTGCCGATGGTACAAATAACTCAGGACCTTGCTCTCCTACAAGGTATGGAGCACCACTAGATGGGTATCCTCCTTGAGCCATTGGAGTTAAATATCCTCCACCAGCCTTTCCTTGGTTTTGCTTATATTGCATATACATTGGTATCGCAATACTTGCAGCTAAAGCTAAAGCACCAACACCAGTCAACGCCATTCCTCCCATAGCTGCTCTACCTATCCAAGGTGATGCTCTAGCAGCCAGCGGAGCTACTTTAGCACCTTTCTGAGCGTGATAAGCTAAGTTCATTTTACCACCTGTTTTCCATGCAGCAGCACCTGCACCTGCATTAGCTGCTCGGAAAGCTGCGTAACTCATTCCACCACTCGCAGCTCCAGCTGCGGCACCCATACCGCCCATTGAAGCTGCATTGTAGGCTATTTGTGAGGCAGTTGCTGCGGCTATCCCTCTAGATAAAGACCACCAAGCCAGTGTTGTAAGTGGTATCACTGAATTAAACATCTTGAAATAAATTATCAGTTCTAACCAACCCGGTGGTAACACTTTCATCACATCTGTTATAAGCTTTAAAGGTACATACAATGCTTCGAAAACGTTTGTAATAGTTTCACCATCTTCTGCTAAGTTTTGTAGTGTTATTATTACTTTTTGTACGGTTTCATCAAAATTTTCAATGAATACAATTGCACCTTCTTGAATTGATTGACCAAATTCTGTTAATTTTTGTACACCATCTTCTTCCACAACTATTAAATCCTTTAATCCTTGTACCATATTAACTACAGCCTCATGGAAAGCATTAATAAATTCAGTTCCTTCATAAGAAGCATCTCTTAATGCAAAAATAGAAAATACATTTGTTTTTAATATCTGTATCTGAGCAGCTAATGCTTGGTTCTGTATTCGAACCATCTCATCCAATTGTCCACCAGCATTAGCAGTATTTTCAACTGCTTCAGTAAACTCATCAGAAGCTTGAACTAAGTGAATAAATGCCGTAGCACCACGCACATTCAAGTCTTGTATCAAAGTAGTTAATAATTCTGTATTCGAAGCAGTCTCTGGTCCTACTGCCTCAGCAAATTGAGCAGCTATCTCAGTTAATTGCATCATTTCACCTTCAGCGTTTAATATCTCAACGCCCATCTTACGGAATCCGACTTCAGCATCCATAGCACTTTCAGCAAACTCAGCCAATGCCTGTCTAAGACCCCTACCTGCTATACCTGCCTCTAATGCTCTATTAGTCAATATCTGTAAAGCCCCTAACAATTGGTCAATAGATTGCCCTGTAGAGGTAAAGAAAGGTAGAGCAAACTTAACAGCGCTTGATAAATCTTGATACTCAATAAGAGACTTCTGAATAGCATAAGCGAACTTATCTGTTACCTCTGCTGCTTGGTCCATCTCCATACCGAAACCAAACAAGGTTTGTGCAGTAAGTTTAGAAATAGTATTATGGTCCCCTTGAACAGCCATAGATAGCTTCAATGTCTCAGGTAGTACCTTCATAGCATCAGTTGCGCTAAGACCTGCTGAAGCGAGCTGATAGAGCCCAGTAGCGCCGTTTTGAGTAGCAATACCGAATTCGTTACCGAATTTGATAATCTCGTTACCGACGTCAAATAAAGAATCGTTAGTTAAATTAAACACAGAGTTAGCGTTGAGAAGTTCTTTTTCAAACTCAACTAAATCGCTAGTACTTTGTTGTAGTTTGTAACCAAAAGCAGCTAAAAGTGCTACCGAGTTACGTAAAGCATCCATAAAATTATCCTTCAAAGTAGTAGCTGCACCAGATATTGCCTCACCTACGTTGCTACTTGCATTATCTTGTTCTCTCATTTCAGCTGTTATTTCTGATACCTCGCCTTCAATCTCTTTCAGAACTCTTAACCTTTGTTTTTCTTTAGTTAAAACTTTTTCTTCACCTCTTATAGTCTTTACAAGTTCACGATAAGCTTCTTTTTCTTTTTTAGTTTTTTGTTTAGAGGTTTCTAAAAGTCTTCTTTTGCGTCTTAATTCCTCATCCATCAAATTAACAATACGCCTTTGACCAGCTATAGCGTCTGCACGGTCTCTTTTAGACATTGCAGCCATATTTCTAGCCATTTGTTGAGCTGCTTTCATACCAGTTAAACCAGCAGTTCCTGCAAAAAGTTGTTGACGAAGAGGTTTAGATAATTTAGCCCTCAGTCTAGCATAATTTTGTTCTACATTTTTAAAAGATTTTCTAATTGAGTTGTTTGTTTGTTTGTTTAATTGCTTTAAATTTTGTTCTAACCTAACTCTAAGTAAATTTGCTGTTCTTGCAGCAGAAGTAGTAGTCATCGTATTTAACTTTTTTAATTTTTCTCTATGAACTGTATCTAAATTAGATGCCATAGCTTGTTGTTTTATACGTTGATGTATTGCTTTTACGCCTGCTGCTAAAATACCACCAGTTTGTTGAAGAGCCTTTCGACTCGGAACAGCCAAACCTATAGCGACACGCGCTGCGAATACTTGTCCTGCAAAACCCATTATACTCCTTGAAAGCTTTTGTTGTGTTTCACTCCTATTTTATCCTCAAACTTACGTTTTTTCTCTAAATACTTAATGTACTGAGAGCGTACGTTAGGGTTATCTTTTGCCATTTCAGACACTTGTTTTTCAGTATACCCGTCCATTGAATGTAATGCTTTGTATTCGTAGCATGCAGCTAACAAACCATCCAATTCTCTGCGGGGTGTGCTTTTAATTTCGTTCCAACTCATACCAATTTCTTTCATTAATGGTATATATAATAACACCGCCTCAGGCGATTCCAGCATCAGTCGCGAAAATTTGCTTTTGCGTCGTCCTCTACGCCTAATATTTTGTTGGTGATATTATATCTTAAGGTGGTTGGTAATAGTGCCCATTGTTCTTCTGTTATAACAGGTCCTTCTGGGGCCTTTTCATTAGCTTTCTGTAACATTTTCATAACTCTATTAGAGCCAATTTCTTGATACATTGCCATTTTTTCTTCTTCTGGTAGTTCTTCAGATAGTCCAGTAAATTTTGGTTCTTCTTTTTCTGTTAATTCACAAAATTGAAACTCCACTACTTTTCCTCTAAATTCTACCTGCTCTTTTTGCACTTCATCAGTGAGTGCGACTAATTCGTCCATAGACCAAATTTTCTTTTCTGTCATTATTTTTTCTCCTGAAGGGGGCACAAGCCCCCCTCATATTAAATTATTTTATCTATAAGTTAGCTGTGACTGTAGATGTTACGTAGTTTGCACCACTCACAACTGGGGTAACCATAGATGTTAATTCTAAAGTCTCGTCTGTAGTTCCATCAGCATTAATACTTACGCTGTGTGATGATATAACACAGTTAGGTATTGTCATAACCTCAGAAGTACCAGATAAGTGCACGTAAGCACGATATCCGTATTCTACAGTAGGTTCAGATAGACCATCGTTGATAGATGCATCGCCAACTGTAGAACCTGTTAATCCATACCTTAATTTGTCAAAAACATATTCATATAAAGGGTCACTCTTTTTACGAGTTAGTGTTAAAGTAGTTTCCTTTTTGATTTCTGCTTTTAGTGCTGTTCTCATACCGAAGTATGTAATGTCTTCATCCAAAGCTCCAATACTCAAATCGACTGCTGTTAAATCTGACTGCTCAGTCTCAGTTACAGCAGAACCTGTGTTTTGAAGTTTTACAGCAAATGTTGCTGTAGCACCATTAACTACACTTGTACTTCCTGTTGCTGGAGAAACTCCTATATCTTCATTCTCAGTTGATAAGTAAACTGAAACATCTTTTCCTAGATAGAAAACCATGCTTAGAATCCTCCTATTGCTGTTAATGAGCGATTTAATTCATCACCAGATAATCCATATACTGCTGGTTGATAAGAACTAAATTCTAGTGTCTCTTCTTGAACGCCGTCTGCGTTAAGCGTAGTTGTGTATCCTGTGATACAACAGTTTTTAATACAAAGAACTTCTTCGTTACTATTACTTCCGCCAGTTCCTGTTTTGAATTGTAAACTTATTCTGTAACCATAACATGAAAAATCACCTGAACCATCTACTATAGATTTTGGATTAACTTTTCCAGTACCAAGTCCAGTATTAGCGTTGCCCATACCAAATCTTGCTTTGGTTCCTGCACTATCTCCGTTGAAAATTACATCCCAGAGATTGCCGCTTTTCTTTCTTGTTAAGGATACTGTGTATTCCTTCTTAATCTCAACCTTACCCGGTTGTGTCTGTCCTATATAAGAAGTGTCTTCGTCCATGGTTCCTAGCGCTACTTCTACTCCTGTTATATCAGCTAACGCAGTATAACTAGATAATAGTAATGATGCATTCATATCATCTGCAAACATAACTGTGTTTGCTGTTGATGGGTCGCCTAACATTATAGTTGGTGCTGCTGAATCTGTCGCTGTCACACCAATTGCTTTATTAGTAACCGCAGTTTCTGTAGTTAAATAGACGTTAACGTCTCTTCCTAAAAAGTAAGCCATTAGAATTCACCTCCTTTTTCGTTTTTATTGTGGGTATATACCATTTTATTCACCTTTATTTTTTGTTGTCTAGACCTTCGGTACTTTGCATTCCACTCGTTACCTTTAAATTAGCTCGGCTTACTATATAAAGCTTTTGCTTAACTCTTACCATAATCACCACCAGTTCTGAAAGCAGCGACGCCTTTACGTCTAGATATAATAAATGGTGAAATAGAGACGTTTCTTCCAACGTCATTCTTCCACGTATCTTGTGATGCTTTACTCCAAACACCCAAGAATCTTTTATTTGGGTTTCCTTTGTCATCCCCATATGTCCATTCTTCTGAGAAGCTACCTCCTCTTTTACCCACCATACTAATACTATTGTACCAACTTTTTGTTAATAAGTTACTTTTGTCTAACAAACGTTGATACCATTGAGCAAATTTTTTTGATGCTCCTCCTTTTGTAAAATGTAAAATCATCTGTTGTCTTATATTTTCAGCTATATCCATAGGCATTAACCTAATATTACTTTCTATATTTTCTCCTACTGCTATACCTGTACTATCAATTACCATTTGGGCAGCATTAACAGTCGAAGATTCATACATATGGTCTACACGGTCTTGGGTAAGTATGGCTAGACTACTTGCAAAAGACTCAGCTTCTGTAATATACTCACTCATCACTTTGGAATCAACACCTTTAGCTTCAACTACCCATTCACCATAAGCATTAACTAACTGATTTGGTCCAGAACCCACTTCCATAACTATAATATGAGGCTCAGGCTCAAATCTAGGATAAGTAACATCTCCTACTGTAATTGGTTTAGCAGATATCATTGCAAAACCTAACATTTTTCTACCTAGCCTTATTTGGTATAGATGTTTAGCTAATCCTGTTAACCCATTTAATTCATTAATTAAAGTACCACGACTAACTTTACCTATAAAATCTCTCAAAGTTCTATTTAAAAGTACATCACTACCAGCGGTAACTAAAGCTCGGGCAGCTAACATTCCTGACCCAGCACCCCCTGCACCTCTTCCCAACATTGTTGCCTCAGTTTGTTCATATAACTTTCTTTCTTCTTTATTCATGTTCAAAACAGTATCTTTTATTGTATCATTCATTAGTGTTAGTTTTTTACTTACATGAGCTCTAAATTTGGCTTTGGTGCCCTTTTCACTACTATCATTTAATTCCTTTTGGCTCATACTTAAAAGTTTAGAAGTGGTTGAGTTACCAGCTGCACGCGTCATCTCAAGTGAATGTACACCTGCCATTTCTTTTTTACCTATTTTTGTATTCAAAAACTCTCTAAATGTCCCTCCTTCCCTTTCTAATTGAATATCATAATCATTACCCCAAAATTTACCACCTCTTTTAGGACCTCGGTCTATTTGGTCTTGAGTTCTAGACATTTTTAACTCTTTATCCAACATGCTGGTAAGTCTACCTAAAGTTAACTCACCTACATCTTTACCTCCCTTAGTTGCTTGAATATTCATTTTACTATCATACATATTAGAAAGCTGTTTTGCTGCACTTGCAGTGGCACTGCCTGCACTTTGTGGTGGTGCATTAGCAACTTGAGTTGCTCTATCTGGACTATGATATTTACTCATATGAGCCAAATTCCCTTCACCTTGCCCCATGTAAGTTTTCATACGTGTTTCGTAACTATATTCTTTACCCTTTCCTGTTGTGGGAAGCATATCATCTCCTTCAGGTTGTGGTGTAAGTTCAAAATAACCGGGTTCAGGTTCTGGGCGTAGCGACATAGCGTATTGTTGTGAAAACGGCATGTATGGTTGAAATCCAACCGTAATGGTTCTCATTACATCTTGCTTTTGAAACTGAGTTGCCCAAGTAACTCGAGACATACTATCTACTATTCTTGAACGTTACTACCATCGAAGCTTGGCTAGTCCACAATTCCAATGCAGGGTCATACCCAATGTTTCTAAAACCACTGAAGTGACGCTCATCAACCTCAGTTGCAGCAGGCGTACCAGCGGCACCCTTTACAATATCAGCAAAATCAAGGTCCATAAGCACATTAGCTCCATTAAGCATGAGATAATTAAGCAACCTTCTCTCTTTATAGGGCTGTGCTACATTACCCCCTGACGTAGTATTGGTAATCGTAATAGAGCTTGCTCTATCTACCATGATATATATATTAAAGCCTATACCATAGAGCTCCCCCCTTGCCGCAGTTCCATCATTCTTAGTAATGTTCTGTCCCATAAACTGAGTTTCTATCCCATTTGCGACCATTTCTACAATTAAACAAGGATAGCTAACATCGTCTGTAGTTGGGAATTGACCATAAACTGTGACGTCTGTATTAGACCATGCTGTATCTGTGCCCCCTACAGTATTGTAGGTGCCTAAACGGAGCTTGTCTATTAGAGCTCGCTCAATGTTGTTTAGATGGTCTGGTGGATTAGTTGGCATTATTCGTCGTAAGCCCTCCTCCTAGAATCATTGCGTCCTTGAGTTCTTACGCAATCAAAAATTATATACCCATCTGTCATATCTTTTAAGGAATGTACGTGCCATGATACTGATTTGTAATACTCTATATCTTTGACTGTTATTGTATCTGTATTATCTGCTGAAAAATCTATTTGTAATTTTCTAAAATCTGCTTCATATTGTGCTTCTTCTG
>Ga0208299_1001540_pt1 | contig 17029 bp, 20 predicted proteins | sample 15_taG_FD_184089 | JGI IMG/M metagenome (GOLD analysis project Ga0208299, IMG submission 184089) | Marine viral communities from the Subarctic Pacific Ocean - 15_ETSP_OMZ_AT15312 metaG (SPAdes) (version 2) | ecosystem: Environmental > Aquatic > Marine > Oceanic | place: Pacific Ocean | collected...
TTGGTACAAAAGTATTTGACCCAGTTAGAGTGGCGACGTTACTATTGATTGCAAGTGTTACATCTCCTGAAGCTCCGCCACCTTCAAGGCCGGCGCCAGCGGTTACAGAAGTGATGTCACCTACAGTTCCATCATTCGTGATTGTAATCTGACCACTTGATCCTGAAGATACTGAGATCCCGGCGCCTGCTGCAAGATAGGAGGTTCCGTCTGTGAGTCTCTGTAAAGACCCTGAGAGTCCTGCATTAAAGTGTGCTGAACCTGTTGCAGTGAAACTAGACAAGTTTCCGGAGAGATAAGTATTTGAATTGAATGTCACATCTTGAGTAAAGATATTTGACCCAGTTAGAGTGGCGACGTTACTATTGATTGCAAGTGTTACATCTCCTGAAGCTCCGCCACCTTCAAGGCCGGCGCCAGCGGTTACAGAAGTGATGTCACCTACAGTTCCATCATTCGTGATTGTAATCTGACCACTTGATCCTGAAGATACTGAGATCCCGGCGCCTGCTGCAAGATAGGAGGTTCCGTCTGTGAGTCTCTGTAAAGACCCAGATATAGCATCTGATCTAAAAGGAATTGCCATTTTTAACTCCCTGCTGCTTTAAATTGAATTGTGCCCGTGAAAGACGCAGATGATACTACAGTAAAAGATAATACTGAGACTGCTGTGACAATTGCATTTACAGCGTTATCACCTTTTACTGACGTTATTACCGTTGGGGGTGTGGTAAAACTAGAAGAAAAAGCATGAGTTCCACTAGACGTGTCCGCGAAATCTATCTCACCTTCTTCAATTATTGTTACTGCTGCCATTTTTATTACGCCTCTATTTTAATCACTTGAACATTAACTGTACCAGTAAATGAAGATGTTGATGTCACAGTAATACTGGTCGTAGTTATAGCTGTTATATTAAGAACTACACCTGCTAGGTTATTTCCTGCAGAGTCGTATACAGAGACAACTACATTTGGCGCGGAGGAATATGCCTCAGTAAATGTGTATGATCCGCTGTCTGTAGAAGTGAAAGTAATCGTGCCCACTTCTATAGTAGTTTCATTGTCAGATATAGTTTTAAGAACTTTCCTTCTTTGAGCGTAAGGATACACTTTTCTAAATCTATTTAGATCTCTTTTTGTGAACTTAGTAGAACCCATTTTATACACTCCCGAATATAATTATCGGGCGGAGTTCAATATTAAAGAATTTTTGCGCCCAGGGATGCTAATTCTGATCTCTCCCCTTTCAAGAGGGTGATATGCGCTGCGATTGGGTACTCTTTGAATTTTTCAATTGCGTAAGTCAAACCGTTAGAAACAGAGTCTACATACGTATTGTCAATCTGGTCTATGTCGCCTGTAAGAATTATCTTCGTATTCTCACCTACACGGGTAATAATTGTCTTAAGCTCATGTGTAGTTAGATTTTGAGCTTCGTCAATTATTATGAAGGCATTGGCAATTGATCGCCCTCTAATAAACGTTATTGCTTCAATTTCAATATCTTCATTTTCAAGGTACATATCCATTGTAAATGAGTCATTATTGAACAAGAACTTTAAATTATCTTTAATTGGGGCGATCCACGGATCCATCTTTTCTTCAAGCGTCCCAGGAAGAAATCCAATATCTTTGCCTACTGGTTGCACCGGCCTTGATATAACTACTTTTCTATACTTTTGATTGTTGGGCTCGAGTGTTTGCTGCAAAGCTGACGATATTGCTAACAGCGTCTTTCCTGTTCCAGCCTTGCCTACAAGTGTGACAAGCTTTATATTATCATCAAATAGAATATCCAGGGCGAACTTTTGCTCTTTATTTCTGGGAATTAATCCCCAAGACTGCTTTGCACCAATTAGAGGAACCAGTGGTTTGTCCCAACTTTTAAATCTAGTAATTATTGATTGCTGCCCGGAGTTTTGGTCTTTTAATACTAAAAATTGATTAGAAAATAATTGAAATTTTTCCTTAAAAGATTCTGGTACTTCTAAACTTTTAGTTGCATAAAAATTATCAACTAACTGCTGGTCAACATCAATTCTTTGAACCCCAGAATAAAGTGTATCTGCATCTGAAGCTACTCTGTGCTTTAGATAGTCTTCACAGTTTACGTCTAAAACATCACAGACAACTCTAACATTTATATCTTTTGTAACTAAGACAACGGGCTCTTCTAAATTATCTTGTAAGTTTTTTGCAATAGCAATAATGATGTTATCTACTTTATTTTCATCCATGTCACCCAGGAAACAATCATCAAATTTGTCAATTTGATCTTTAGAAATAATTTTTATTGTTCCGGCACCGGGTAGATCGACACCTTTTTGAAGATTCCCTTTTTCTCGAAGTTTGTCAAGATGTCTTGAAGTTTGACGACAATTTTTTCCTACTTCATCTTGCCTGGACTTTTTTTGATCTAATTCCTCTAAAACAATTAGCGGAATCACAATATTATTATCTGCAAAGGAAAAAATACTTTCGGAGTCGTATAATAAAACGTTGGTATCTAAAACAAATGTTTTTTTCAAATCAATTCCCTAATATTAAAAGCTATTATATTTTATGAACTTAGACAAAATTAAATGTTTTGACGCACACAAAGCAATGAGAAAACCTTGCAATAAGCAAGATTGTAAAAATTGGATCAATTGTAAAAAAGAGAATAATTGCGTTCTTATTGCCGCAAAATCAGGACCTAGAACTCTACAAGAGGTCGGTGACATATTCAACCTTACTAGAATGAGAATATGCCAGATAGAAAAAAACATTTTCTCAAAGATTAAGTGTGATCTTAAATAACTATCTAGTTGCTTAGATAACATGCTATGAAATGGTGGAGGTGCCGGGAATCGAACCCGGGTCCGCAACCTATCAATTCTAGAGATTCATTTACAAGTTTAGCTGATTTTGGCTTCAGCAAGCGCATAGCAAAATTGACTATTTTTCGTTAAGGAAAATAGTCAAAACCTTATATTCAAAATCGGTTTTCTGTTTATCGGCTACCGGGGCCTCATGCTTCTACTGGTTTTTAAGCAGCGAGAGCAAGTTCAAAATCGTCGTTTGCGATTATTAATTTGTGCCTTTTTACCTGGCCTGGCACCTCCAGGACTTGCATCATCTAGAAATCTGGAAGCGTCGAGACCGATCACCCCCAGAATTTCATACGTCTTTATTTGTTTCTAGCGAGACTTTGACGAGATTGCTTGCTTGCGTCTTAAGAAGGCGAAGACCTTTTCGTGCTCTCGTTCCTGCACTTTTGTTACCACTAGCATTCTTATGAACATCCAGCTCAAGAGATTCAACAAGAACCTTTAGCTCTTCCCACTTTTCTAAAATATTACTCATTTTGTTTCCTTCCAATTCTTAGAATTATTAAGTAATGTTTAACGAAGAATCATATTCACTAGAGATCACATCGTTTAATTTTTTAATGTATCCGGTGTTTCTAAGCATTTTAAATGCCAGATTCTCTTCAGAAAACTCGCCTTTTCTCTCGAGGCCAGATTTTCTCATTTTCATTATTTTGTTTTTTATCTTTTTTAAAGCGTCTACTTTATTTTCGATATCAGCAAGATCATCGATTCGGGTCATGATATCTTTAGATTTTTTAAGAACAAGATCTTCATCAATCACAGGATCTGATCTTTTTGGCGTTATTTCCCATTTATTTTTGAGGACTGAGAACACTCCGGTTGAGTGATGAGGCTCTCTAATATTTTGAGGATATACTTCTACATCGTGGCCATAAATTTGTATGTCATGATCCGCATTCCATATTCTTCTCTTAGAATTCATAAGCGGTTTGACTAAATCTTGATCATCATTTACAGCATCGAAATCATAGATGATATGAAGATCTATATCACTCTGGTCTGTGTAATTATAGTTTGCCATTGAACCTGTAAGTGTTATATCTTTGAACGGGACTTTGACATCTAAAAATGTAATAAATTCATGTGCAATCTTTATGAGAGCTTTTCTAACATCTTCTTTTAGCTCTACACTAAAGTCGTCACAAGAATGATCGTCACAGATTGTATCCCAAATCTTATTGCTTAAAATTTTGTGAACTCTCATCTTTTAATACCTCACTGTAAGAGTAAATATTAAAAAACTAAACTTTTAGCTATTCAGAATTAGCTTTGAAGTATTTTCTACACCTTCTAGTTTGTCATCTGTTGCAGCTTTGTAAACATCTCTATAAGATTTCATATGTGATCTATCTTCTAATTCCAAAGAAAGAAGATTAATTATTTGATGAATTTGATCTTGTGATACTCCAAAATTCATAATTTCGGTCACAATATTTCTTGACTTAGAGAGCTCTTTTGCCCATTTTTCTGTATTGGTTTGTCCATATTTTTTAGAAGTCGTCGTCATCAAAATCTCCTATAAATTTCTGACTTGTTTCCAGATCGATCAGGTAGTCATCTCTATCGATTATTCTTAAGACTTTAGCAGTTTCTTCTATGTCAGTCTCGTCCCTGCTTAGAAAAATCTGCGAATTCCATTTTTTATTTCTTACAATAAAATTGGCTTGCTCCCATGAAGCAAGATCAGCATTATATGACTCAAGGATATCTGCTAGCTTTGAAGGCACCATTAGCTTGATATCTTTTTTCGATATAAGCGTTTTCATCTCTTCTTTGCCGTGAACTATGTCACTTTTACAAATATCATAAATTCTATGTATTACACCGCAGTTGTTGCATTGAACATTTTTTTCAATAACTGTATCGTCTTTATTGACTACAGAAAATACAACAAACTTATGAAAGATAGGATCTTTCATTTTTCTATATTGGGGCAGAATACAGTGACATTGGACTAAATGTTTTAGTCCTTGAATATCCATTAGTTTTTGCTGTGGGCTCTTAGCGTATTAGTAAGGAGTTCACTTCCTTCTACAAATGCTTGATCTACTGTATTTTGAATCAATCTATTCACTCCTTCAACTTTTCCCTCTTCTAGGGTAAGATGACCTTGCTCAACTGCCTTGTTCAAGTTTATCTGTACTTGCGCTTTGATCTTGTTGACCAAAACTTTAACGCTATAAGAAACATCGCTTTCTAGGCTCATTAGTTTCTCCAATCTAAATCTATACTATTATCTATGCTCGTAGAAGTTAAATTAATTATCAATCAAAATCATCTCATCAATATTTTGAATTACTTCGAAACATCTTGTTGCCAATTCTGTTGCTGCATAGAGAGACTCAGCAGGATAAATATTTTCTTTTTCATTTTCAAAAATATGATTGAATTCGCTGTCATTTTCAAATTTTTTAATAAGGTCACCCATTTTAATGATGCCCCTAGAGATAACAGACTTAGATGATCGAAGTGCGGCGTCAAAGTTAGAAATAGTGAAAACATTTTTTTGCTCAGAGGATGACGGAATATATACAGACACTGTTTTTGAATTTAAGTTCCTGATTCTATCTTTATAATAATCTAAATCTATATTATCCCCTGCCTCTTTAATCATGCTCTTTATATGTTTTTGAACTGCAGACTTTGTCTTCCTATTGATAATAGTTATTTTTCTATCAGTTATTGATATTTTTTCAACAGAAGAGTTTTCTTCATATGGGTTTATAGATGATAAAAGATCACCGCCATAGATAGAAAAATATCTTGAACCTACACAAAAACAAATATCTGTCAAGTCATTTAAAGAATTTTCATCGATCTTAGAAGCTACAAGAAATACATCTAGTGTTCCTCTCATATTATTTGACATAACTGTAGATAACACTTCCTCTGAGTACCCTCTGCAGAATATTACTACTGGAACTTTTGTCTCAGCGGCGTAATTTAAAATTTTATCAATCTCTGAAACTCTTTCCAGGATTCCATCAATTACAAATGATTTTATATTCTCTCTTTCATACTTGCCCTTTGACAAGTAAAGAAGATTTTCATCTGGTATACACGGGAAAGAATAGCCATCTTCAACTTCAACAAGAAGATTGTCGACGTCTCTTTTTTTAATTTGTATTTTTCCATTTACGCCGGAGGAATTTAGAATTTCAAACACAGATGAATGATACAACTTGTCAAAGTTTTTTTCTAGAAACATCTTTAAGTCAGAGATATCTGGGCGCAACAGAAGATTATTAATCTCTGATTTGAATTTTTCACATATTTCTCTAGATAATAGAATTGATGATCGTACGTCTTTTGTCTTTCTAAGAGAGTTATTTAGAAAAATTAAGTATTTTAAAAAGTGGTCAGCTGAATTTCCTGCAGTTTGCTCGGACAGCATCATGTATTCAATTATTATTTGTTTAAATATGTTTTCTTCCCTAGAGTTAACTGGGAGCATTCGAACAATGCTGTGTGCATATTTTGAAATTATTGGGGTACCATCATGCGCAGAAAAGACTGTCGAAGAATTATTATCCTCAATAGTCTTCCAGATATCACCCAAAATAGCATCTAAGCTATCATAGAATTTATCTCTAGAAACAGTTTTTGTGCAAGTCATGATTTATTATAGCTTGCAAATCAGAAATTTTTAAATTAGCTGTCGCGCCAGAGATTATTTGAGGCGAATTTAATGATTTCTTCGGCTGAGTCTTCATTGTACCCATAATCCTCAATAAGCGTCTTAACCATTTCGTTGTATTTTCCCTGCTGTTTCTTATCTCTGCTTTTAGACTTTGTAACAATTCTAGAGAGATCTTTAACAGACGCCATTAATTTATTTTCAATTGCTTCTTTGAGCGGGCCGTAAGCCTTCCAGTCAATTTTTTTGTTAGCACGCATTAGAGAGAACATATAAGATGTGACATCTGCTCTAAAGCCATCTCTGGCAGAACCTGTAATTCCAATGTTTTCCTCAATAGATGCCATGAACTTCTCGTCAGGATCCATTTCTTCTCTTGTTACTCTATCTTTTACATCTGTCTTATTGACATATGCCTCAGCATGATCTAGGTAGTTATCAAACAAAGACTCAGCTTGTTCTTCGTAAGCTGACACAAATGCTTTGGTGATTTCTTTTTCAAGTATTCTAAGATATTCTTCGTGAAGGTCTTTTTGAAGGTATTGCAAGTATCTTTCTCTAGCCTCCTCGTTAACAACCTGATCTTTTACTTGCTTGATTAGAGCGTCTCTAATAGAGACTGGAGTGATCATATTTTTATCTGAATCTGTGATTGCTGAATCTATTGCCTTCATAATAAATCTAGTTGAGATCCCAGTCATGCCCTCATCTCTTGCTTCTTCTCTAAGGTCTTTAATATCTACCTTTTTAACTCTTCCTTTTTCAATAATTGCATCGCCGTTATAAATTTTCATCTTAACCATTGGTTCAACTTTATTAGAGGGCTTAAGGCGTGACATAACAGAGAACATAGAAGCTACATCAAGTGTATGAGGAGCAATATGAGCATCAAAGTCAGATCTTCCAATCAGTTTTTCATAAATTTTAATTTCTTCATTTAATTCCAAGCAGTAAGGAATGTTTACACGTACAATTCTGTCTAAAATAGCTTCGTTGGTATGAGTTGACTTAAACTTATTCCACTCAGCTTCATTGCAGTGTGCAAGAATAACACCATCAAAATAAATCATTGGGCCTTTACCTGGAGAAGGTACGTTCTTTTCCTGCGTCGCTGTTATCATTGTATGAAGAAACTCGATCTCATTCTTAAAAACCTCGACAAACTCCACGATTCCTCTGTTACCAACATTGAAGGCACCATTCAAGGAAAGAACCCTGGGATCATCCTCGGGATACAGGTCTAACTTAGAAATATCTTCAGTACCGATAAGAATTGAAGTATCTTGTGTATTCGCATCCACGGGTGGGACGACTCCGACGCCGCGGCGTCCTCTAACTGAGAATGAGGACTCAGTCACAGGAAATTTTTCATATTTGCCGTCAAACTCATTAAGTAGACGATGACGACATACTGGACAGAGATCACCTTCAATTTTAGTGCCGAGCATCTCTTCAAATCTTGGTCGAAGAGAACGAGGAATAAGGTGGAGTGGCTCCTCACGAATAGGACAGTTTTCTAGGTGATAAACTGGGCCTGATTTTTCCAGGGCACCTTTTAGATGTTCCATTAAGGCTGATTTGCCGGCGCCTACTGGCCCAAGAAGGAGAAGTACTTGCCTTGATTCTTCACCTTTGAGAGCAGCTGACGTCATATATCTCATTATCTTAGACAGCGGAACTTCCATTCCAAAGAACTCATCTTTAAAATAATTATATATCTTTGTTTTCTCACCGTTGAAAAGCTTTCTGCACCTTGGATCACTTTCATCTAGAGAGACAATTCCGTGACTAGTAATAGAATCATTGAGCCTTTTATGTGCTAGACGAATTTTCGCGTCACCGGCTTCGATCATCCCGAGATAATCCAGAAAAGTTCCGGAAAACTTTGAAGTTTTTTTCTGCTTCCTCTGATCTTCGATAAGTTTTTTAAAATCTAGTTTTGTCATCGTGCTCTCTCATTAAAGCGTTACGTATTTAAATATAATTCGTCAAATAAAATTGATCAAATTTCGAAAGGTTCATCTTCAATTATTGTGAATAATTTAATATCATCGCCCCACAGGTCAATAATGTGTTCACAAACTTTATTTGCATAGTTCAAATCTAAGTCTCTTCCGTCATGGTCGTGACCGAGAATTAATGTATGATTTTTTTCTACTTTTTTGATATAAATTTTTGGAAGACTTCCGAGGCCTACATTTTTTATTAGCTCTTCTCTTACATCTTTCCATCCGTCGTCATCTGCTATATCATCGATTGACCACTCTGTTCGCTTCTTAGAATAAGTAAAAAGATTTAAGTCTCTGCAAATTTCTTCATTTAGATATTTTCTAATAAATGACTCATCGTTGTGGCTTTCTCTGGCAATGAAACATTGGTCTAAGCCTAAGTTTTTTTCAATCCATTGAAAAATAGTGAAGCCAAGATGATATGGATTTAACCTACCTACAATTGGTCGGATCACTTGATTGTGAAGCTTTAAAAAGCTTAAGTGATAATCTTGTGGAAGATCTAGCTCATGAAGAATTTTATAGTGCCAGAAGGATGCCCATCCTTCATTCATAATTTTTGTCATTGCCTGCGGGATGAAATAGCTACCCTCTTCTGAAACTATGGTTAGTAAATCTTTCTCCCATGCATCTAAGTTTCTGCTATGATCCCTAATAAATTCTAAGACGTTATAATTTGGCTCAAGAGGAATTTGATTAATGTCAAAATTCTCAGGTAAAGAATCTGGATTCTCATTTAGAGTTCTTATGTATCTTTTCTTTAATTCCTCTGGTGTCTGCTTTTTAATATTAAACTCTCTTGACATTTGAAACTTAAGAGCATGTGCAGAATCTAATATTGCTTCAACAGCATCAATACCAATTGTGGGATCATCTACATATTTCTTCACTCTTTTAGAAGCATTTTTAAATCGGGCAATGATATTGTCCGGATCTGTATGTCTAAACATTCTATTGTTCTTGAAAAAATCGCTATGCCCGACGCAGTGTGCCATAGTTAAAACATGCGTTGACATTGGATTTTCTGTCATTAAATATGAAATGCTAGGATTAGAGTTGATAATCATTTCATAAGGAAGGCCTTCCATGCCTAAATTGTAGAGCTGGTGGGTTCTTTCGAATGACTTTCCATATGACCAGTGATGATAATGCGTGGGCATTCCCGTATACGCCATATACCCAATCATATCATGATAATTACAGATTTCATAGCTTATGGGATGCCAATCAAGATCGTACTTACTTCCGATTTCTACTATTTTATCATCCCAAGATTTTAATTCATCAAAAGTCCATGTCATTGCTGCCACTCCTTTCGGCCACCAAAAATATTTTTAAATGTGGGCCAAATATCTTTTGATGAGTTTAAAAGCAAGAGCTTGAATTTATCATCTTCGTGTGGTTTATAGCTTTCGAATGTTCTAGAATGAGGAGACTGTCGCCAACTTGAACTTCTTCCGTCGGGGTCAATCTCACAATACCCATAAAGCTGGCACTTTTCTTTGAGTGCAACGCTAGATTTGATTGCCCTGTCCTCGTCTTCGCTCCAGTTATCTCCATCTGAGCAATGGAAAGCGTATATGTTCCAATTTGACGGATGATATCTTTTTTCTATTACATCTAATGTGAGGTCTAAAGCCGGAGAAATAAATGTTCCTCCTGACGGTGACAGGGAAAAGAAGTCTTCTTCAGAAACCTCTTTAGCCTCTACAGTATGCGCGACAAAAACAACTTCAACATTGTCATATTTGTGCTTAAGAAACTGGTACAATAGAAAGAAAAAGCTTCTTGCAATATATTTTTTCTCTGTACTCATAGATCCCGAGACATCCATTATAAAAAAGATAACTGCGGAGCTTATTTCTACGGGCTGGTTTTGGAAATGCTTATACTTTAAATCTGATTCGTGAAAAGTGAATCTCTCATCTTCATCATAAGTTCCAGCCTTTTGTGCTATTTTCTTTCTTCTAATCTTATTTTTTAAAGTTTCTTTCTTAGAAAGCCTAGGACGAATTCCATACGGTCGATGCCCTTTTCTTCTATAAGACTCAGAAGAAATAAATTTAAACTTTTTTCTTTCAAGATCTGGAAGTTCTAAATCAGCAAATAGATGTTCTGCTAGCTCTTCTAAAGTAATTTCTACTTCATAATATTCTTCTCCGGATTCATTTCCAGCCTTATCACCTTGTCCTGGCTTTCCTTTTTGCTTAGAGTCAGCAATTTTTTGGCCGCGGCGAATATCTTTTCCTTGGGCGCCGCCGACTTTTTTAGAATTGTCGCCGTAGATAAATTGATATTCTTTTATTCCCTTAACAGGAATTCTAACTTTTTTATTTCCGTCTTGGCCGATAATAGATTCATCAGCAACAATATCACGAATACCTTCTTTGAGTGCTTTATCGATTTTTTTCTTATGGCGAGATCTATCTGTAGCAGATCTGTCAGCAATAGATTTGTGTTCTGTAAAAGTACTCATATCAACCTTTAAACATTACTTCCCATATCATCTTAACAAGTAATGAGCCTACTGTACCACCCATCACCCAAAGAAATTTAGATGCAGTTTTTTGCCAATTTTCTAATTGAGTATTTTGAAGAACCAGATGATCTAATTTTTTTTCAGCATCATCTTTCCAGGGAAGCATGTCATCATATCTGACAGTCATAGTATTCATTTTATCTAAGAACGGACTTCTTCGAGAGGATTCTGACTCAAGTTCTCTGATTCTAGAAATTACCCCCATGTCGGGATTATTAACTGTCTCTTTAATATCTTGAATGCTTTCTTTGACTGCCAATAGCTCTTGTCTTAGATCTTTAACTTCAGATACTAATACATCAAATCCGCCATTTAAAACAGCAGAATTTTTCATTGTGTCGTCGATCTGATCTAGTTTATTAAGGACATCATCTAGATTTGACATTAGTACTCCTCTAATCAAAATATAAGTATTGAGAAATTTAAAATTGTATGCAAATCTAGGAAGCGGGAAAGAAATAAAATTCTTATGATGTTGCTGTTATCAAAGTACTGATTATATTGAATATTGACAAGACAATTACATAAAAATAGAGTCTAGATTGCCTCTTTTTTAATCGTTGTATATCTTTATACATTTCTTTCGGATTAATTGTCATTTCCGCATTTTTCACATGTAAGAATCATAGAATCATTAATGACTTTTAAGTTCCACGCATCTAAACTATGATCATCACCTGTAAATATGCTTTTGCAAATATTACATGACTTTGGAAAAAGAGAAATAGCACGTTCGACTGCGCCTAGTTTTCTTTTAGCTTCCTCTTTGTAAAGCTTAGATTCCTTCCTTTTAGATTTTCTCTTTATTTCTTTTTTATGTTTTTTAGAAGCAAGTTTTTTAGAGGAAGATTTTTTTTTCATAGATCAGATTCTATTCAGATTCATAAGATATCTCATATATCATTAATCAGATTCATTATCAGTATATCAGTTTCAGATTCAATCTCTGATTCTGTTACAGTAAAAATAGGACATTGTAACTGACTTGTATAATTTTATTATCTTTTTTGAAGAGAATCAATATCAAAAAACTTTAAAAGTACCTTGCATTTAGTGCTCAGTACAATAGCATCGTAATAGAGCTCACAAGAATTATTTTCTTTAAAAAGAAGGACTCCAGAACCATCCTTTGATTCAAAAGTATACTTTCCTGCATGACCCTTAGCACCGCTCAGAATAAAAGCCGGAACTAGAGAGGAATTAGAGTGAACTGAATCTATTTTTGGAACTATCCCTTCTTGTCTGACTAGAATCAGATCACCCCTTTTAATTTCAGAAAAAAGGACTCTTTCTATATCAGAAGAATTAGGAAAAATTAATTTATCCTCTAGCGTAATCAACCATCGCTTTTACTTCATCCCCAGGGATATCAGCCATCAAGGAAATTAATTCTTTGGCGGAAACGTTTTTGATTTTATCTTCTATCTCTTCAGGATTAGGTTCGCGAACGTAATGATCTATATTGACTCTTTCACCTGCATATTTTGATAGTTTTTGAGAAAATCCATCTACAGAATCAGATCCTGCCTCTAACATAATTTGGTATGTGAGGGGAACAACAAATAAATCCCAATCAGCTTCATTTAAACTCATAAATTCAGCTGCAACATCTTTAGCATATTTTTCTGCATCAAACATACCAAGTTTAAACCATTCTGGACCAACATTTGGAAAAGTTTTAGCTAAAATAGTGGTGATTAAAGTAAAGAAAGGTGTTACAGCACTCACCCCAGCCAATAAGAAATTAAGAGCATCACCCCACCTCAATTTCCGATAAATACTATTCATCTCATCTTTAAACGAATCATAACTTGTTTGAGCTGCTTTGCGCAAAGATGATAAACGATTTTCAGACATTATAAACCCAAACATGTGGGCAACTTTTGCCGGACTCATATAGGTAAGAGCATTAAATTGCTGGCTTAGAGGCCCACCTTCTTTTTTCTCAAATGCAGCCCTTTCTTGATCAAGCTCAGCTTGAGATTTTAAATTCTCGCTTATTAAAGTTGCTCTTCCTTCGATAATCCTAATTTTTGAAGAAATAATTTTTTTAGAATTAGAAGAAGATTCACCTAATATATCAATCTCTTCATCAGTAAATAATGGTTCTGTATCTTCTAGCGTTGCTATGAATGTATCTTCCGAGTGCACATCAACATCTATGTCTTTTACATCCTTAGAATCAATAACTCCGAGACCTTCTAAGAATCCAAGCCCTACTCCAAGCAACCCATATATTATAACAGCAGCCGTTATTGCCGCAAGACTTGCATACTTCACACTGCCCATTACAATATCTTTAATTAACGCCTTCGAAAATCCGGTGATTTTATGAATACCATGAATCTTATCTGATTTCCAGGCAGCTCTTGTTCGCTTAAAGGGTAGAAAACCAGCTAAGTCATGTGGGTAATACCCTAGTCTTTTCGCTTCGGTATCAAGCTTCTTGGCTTTGTCTATTTGTCTTTGGATCGATTTAGGATTAACACCGGATGCCCGAAGCTCAGCCTCAAATATTTTTCTTGCTTCTTCAGGAGTTTTGCCAGATTTTAATGCTTCAACTCTTTTTTTCTTTGCTTTTCTAACTCCAAAAAGTGCGTTTTTTGTCCAGCTAGTCACATCCTCTACTAGATTTTTAAAACTTGACATTAAGTTCTTTACAGGTTTTCCAACTGTTACAGTCTTTATAACTTTTCCGGAGGGGGACAAAAGTTTTGTCTTAAAGGTATCTTTCCCGGTCTTAAAAACTCCAGGTAATACTTCATCTCCAATACTAGCTGCCTTTGCAGCTGCTGACGTTTTAGCCCATTTCGCAGCACCAAAACTCGGAAGTGCACCTTTTACACCTAGCTGAACAGCGAGACCTGGGGTATTTGGGATCTTTGCGCCTGTACCTAAAATTGCTTTTGCTTCTTTTGGAGTTAATTTTTTCCAAGAACCAATAGTATTATCTGCTCTGACAAAGAAATCTAAGAGATCACCTTTAGGGCCTGTAGTAGTAACTCTTTGTGGGATACCCGTTGTAGTCGCTTTTTCTAAAGCCTTGTTGATTAGTTTAGCATTCTTAGGAGATAATATTCTTCCCAATGCAGCAATACTAACTTCCGAAGAAGATAAAGCTTTTCCTGTTGCGGCAGCAGCACCCTTGCCTCGACCTAAAATTCGAAAGAATAAAGACCAAGACTCATTAATAGTGTCGCTGTCAGCTTTGGTAAGAATGTAATCTTTTCCTACAATTATCTTTGTTGAGATTTTCATTATGTAATTTGATCCTCGGAGATGATCTCCATATCACTATTTTTTTCATGATCTAAGTGATTGTAAACATCTTGTAAATAATCGGCAGCCCGTATCAATTTAGTTTGTGCCCAATCAGGTAATTGTGATTTTTCATTAATCATCTGATAGATGGCATGGGCATTTTTAGCAGATTGATATAGCTGAGTTTTCGCTGATTGATCGACACCCGGAGTATCTGACATGTCTTCTGCAGGAAATATTTCATCATCTACGGGAGAGTCCACCTCAATATGATCATTGGATATACACTCATCGATTATCGATTTCAACTGAGGCATATCAATCTTAACTATGGGCCCATTTTCTTCTTTAGTTTCAGTGGATTCAACTACAGGATCCTCCACAACAACAGGAACATCTGCAGGCACGTGTTCGACAGGATCTACTAGATCTTCGCCCCCCGCCCATGCATCTTCTACAGATTGAACATCGCTTGGCTTATCATAATTCAATATATTACTGATCTCTTCTTCAATGATTTTTTTAATTAATTCTAAAGACATGATACATCTCCCGTGCGCTATATAACTATTTAGATAAAATATAATTTATATTGAGCGAAGCTCTTTGACGCGCAGGCGAGTTTCTCAAATTTTGATGTTTTTTGCGGACCCTTGAAAAATTTTTACTTTTTGATAGATTTTTGTTGGACATTGCTCAATGTCGTGACACTGTCGTGTCACTCCATTAGAGAAATTACAGGTTCTAGGCAGCTTCCTAGAGTGATGTCAGATGTACGCTAACCCTTAATACGAATATTACCACAATAGAATATAGTAAAATGTCAAGGAGATCAAGCAGCACATTCTGGCAACATCTCTTGAACTCTTTTCTCCTTTGCGCTATAATAAAAAAGGAGAAAATATGACGGTCTATAACAATAGGTTAACAATGGATCTAGTTCGTGAAATAGGAACAGGACCAGAATATGTGTACGCCTATACATTTCCTACACTTATGGAGTCACCAAATTTAGATGGAAGCATTAGAATAAAAATCGGAATGACCCGAAAGAAAACAGCAGAACAGAGGGTCTATAATCAGATAGGAACGTCATCTCCAGAAAAAGGAGTACTTCTATTGGTTGCTAAAGCAGAAAATGCATCTGCTGTAGAAGACCACATTCACACTCGACTTAAGTCTAAGTCTCGTCATGTGGCCGACAGTCCCGGGCAGGAATGGTTCTGGACTTCAACCGAAGAAATCATTGATTTAGCACAAGAAAAAGAACCCCAGTTAAATTCAGAATGGGATCCCGTGCAAGCGGAGAAAGACTACCAAGACCAGGTTTACCAGGAATTTAAGCAGACTTGGACCGAGAGACTCGCATGGATCGGGTTCGGGACATGTTGCTACTGGGGATACAGTCTTTACGGTTTCTTCGCGAGCTTATAATATGACTTGGGTTATCCCACATCAGCGAGGTACACGCATCAGAGTGAAAGTTACTCCTGGCGCAAAAGAAACGCACATCACCGGGGTCAAAGCAGACCGACTTCTAATTCACGTCAAAGGACAACCGATCAAAGGTGAAGTAAATCGCGAACTAATCAAGTTCATCGCAGATAAAATACGCAAAAACCAAGATCAGATAACGCTAACAGCGGGGAGACGCACGCGCGCAAAGACCCTACATGTCAACGATACCGACGATACACGGATACGTAAGATTCTGTCACGCACCCTATAGACGCTTTCCTATCTGATAGTATAAGAGTAGCTACGACTGAAGCTACTTGTTTGTTCTCGGTTTTTTAACTCTGTCTTGCACTAATCCCAGTGTTCAAGCAAATTTAGAAAATGCACTCATCTGCTTTTATGTAGTGAGTTGTACGCGTTCGGATCTAGATCTGTGACATTGTAGTCTCTAGAGATGCTTTAGTAGATTTGTATTGTATGATTGATGTTATATCTATGTGATAGTATATGTGAGGCATGCTGAGGAGTTGTGTCTGCGTCTTACGTCGTTCCTTAGGCAGCTGTCCTAGTCCCTGTTGTTTTGGCCGGTTAGGTAATATGGTTTTTATTTGGCAGCGATATGAAGCGAGGAGTGCGTGAGTTGTGTGCGATATGACGACAGTACTGACTATTGCATATTACGCGATGCGTTTCTCAGATAGAGTGCGATACTAAGCAGATCAACGGGATCTACCCCGTAAGTAGCTAGGTCTTCGCGGTGCTTAGTGTTTTTCTCTTCAGCGATACGCTCTAGAGAATATGACTTTCTACCCTGCTTCTGAAGTATTTTATGTTCTGCCGGCTTTTGTCTTCTGTGCGTTCTTGATGTCTGCGCTTAGTATCTTATCATATTCGCGCTAAAAATCGTATGCGCACAATTCTCGTGATCCTGGCATGGTCTAGAGTTAACCTCTAGTAGTCTTTCTAAAATTTACTCTCGAAGATTTTTTTGAGATTAGCGATTTTTGTACTTTCTTAAGACACCGAAAAAGTTTTTCAATTTTTTTCCGGAAGAAATTTGCGAACTTAGACATTTGTAGAAAAAGAAAAGTTTCTGGAAAAATCATGAGCAGTGCGAGTGTGACCTTAGGCTAGCCCTGCCCTGCGTACCCCCTACACAGTTTGCGGGGGCCCCCTGCGCCAGGCGCCCTATAGGGGCACGCGCGCTCCAGGGCTCACGCATAGCCCCCTGCGTCACGGTACTTAGGGGA